>OGDJ01000335.1_pt1 | contig 33362 bp, 28 predicted proteins | sample 1570401 | NCBI WGS metagenome assembly OGDJ01 (sample SAMEA2582185, study PRJEB24529) | metagenome | biome: Human gut stool | place: China | collected 2011
TCAAGGTTTTAAAAGAATTTTAGAACAATAAAATGGGTAGTTTTTGACACTACCTTAGAAAAGTTGGAAGTAATAAAATGAAACAGATGAAATATAAAAAACAGATACAGCTCATTGCAGCAATCGTTACACTGATCGTATTCCCGGTGATCACGTTTTATCTCATGGAAGCCTACACACACAATCCATTCGAAGAGGTAAGACCGTGGGCGCAGTTTTTCAATATTTTGCTCTTTGAGCTTTTGGCGTGGATCTTTGTCAGTGTGACCGGAAAGATACAAAGCGGGCTTCGGATCGAGCTGGTAACCGCGATGATTTATGGAATCGCAAATGCTTATGTGGTCCGTTTCCGGACCAATCCGATCGTGCCGTGGGATATTTTTTCCTGGAAGACGGCGGCAAGTGTGGCATCTAATTATGATTTTAAACCGGATATTCGAATGATCGTGGTGACGCTTGCGTTTCTTGGAATGATCGTTTTACTGCAGTTTGTAAAAACCGGAATGCCGAAGTTTCAATTATGGAAGCGGCTGATTCCGGCGGGAGCATGCTGCATCGTGTTGGTTTTGTTTGTCAATCTGCTACAGGATGAAGATTTTCAGACCGGACACAGATTGTATCCATTTTTATTTACTCCGGCATTTATGACGCAGGTAAATGGAGTGGCAGTGACGTTTGCAATGGATCTCGCATATATGACTGTAGAAAAACCGGCAGGTTATGACGCTGTAAAAGAGCAGGCGCTGCTGGAAAGTTATGCAGGGCAGGAAGATGACACAGACAGCAGTGAAAAGAAAGAGGAACTGCCCAATATCATTGTTGTGATGAATGAGTCTTTTTCGGATCTGAATGTGCTGGGAGATTTTACAACAAATGAAGATTATATGCCGTATCTGCACAGTTTACAGAACGGGGCGGAAAATACGGTGACAGGTTATCTGAATGTGTCTGTGTGCGGAGGAAATACCGCAAATACAGAGTTTGAGTTCCTGACGGGAAACAGTATGGCGTTTCTGCCACAGGGAAGTATTCCGTATCAGCAGTACATCACGAAAGAACTTCCGGCGCTCCCGGCGTATCTGGCATCTTTGGGCTATGAGACGGTGGCAACCCATCCTTATTATGCGGATGGCTGGGACAGGGATAAGGTATATCCATTGCTTGGCTTTTCAGAGAGTATTTTTAAAGATCAGTACTGGGGAGCAGGTTATGTGCGCAAGTACGTCAGTGATAATAGCTGTGTGGATAAGATCATTGAATTATATGAGAAAAAAGAAGAGGGAACACCTTTATTCGTTTTCAATGTGACGATGCAAAATCACGGTGGATACTCGGATACTTATGATAATTTTACCCCGGATATCACAGTGGAGGGTGTGGAAAGTACACCTTTGAGCCAGTATTTATCGCTTGTCAGACTTTCGGATCAGGCACTGGAAAAACTGATTTCCTATTTTGAGGAGGCAGACGAAAAGACAATTGTAGTATTCTTTGGGGATCATCAGCCAAATGACACGGTGGCAGCGCCGATTTTGAATCTGAATGGTATGACGACAAAGACACTGACAGAGGATCAGTTGAAACTGCGGTATGAAGTGCCATATGTGATCTGGGCGAATTATGACATTGATGCAGAGAGCGGAAAAGATACAAGTGCAAATTATCTTGCGGCGGACGTATTACACTATGCAGGAATTTCTGAGAATGCATATGGTTCTTATCTGTTGGAATTACAACGGAATTATCCAGTTATCTCTGCAATGCGTGTGCTCACGAAAGATGGTCTGGATACAAATTCATCCAGCTTAAAACAGGAATTGAAAGATTACCAGAGTCTGCAGTATTATCAGCTATTTGACTGGAAAAAAGAGTGAGTGTGCAGACAGATCGCTCATCAGGAAAGAAATGAAGGAAAGAAAACAGGAGTTTGTAAGAATGAATCAGACACAAATCAATGAGACAAAATCGAAAAAGTGGTGTAAACGGCTGCCACTGCTTGCCGCCTTTCTGATACCTCTTCTGATCTCGGTGATCATTTGTATCGATCATGAAGTGTATCCATTTGGGGAGCGTTGTCTGTTACAGGTGGATATGTATCATCAATATTGTCCTTTTTTTACAGAGTTTGTGGATAAATTAAGAAGCGGCGAAAGCCTCATGTACTCGTGGACAATCGGGCTTGGTGCGGATTTTGTGTCACTGTTTGCCTATTATCTGGCAAGCCCTTTGAACTGGTTTATTTTGCTGTGCCCGAAGGGATACGTGATTGAATTCATGTCAATCCTTATGATTCTTCGTATCTCGCTCTGTGGACTGACATTTGCATATTATCTGAAAAAGCACTTTCACACAAATCACCCGGCAATCGTGGTATTTGGAACGGCGTATGCACTGTCTGCGTTTATGGCAGCTTATGCCTGGAATGTGATGTGGACAGATTGTCTGGTGCTTGCGCCGCTCATTATCCTCGGTGTGGAACAGCTTGTAAAAGAGAAAAAGGCTGCATTGTATTATGTGACACTGGCCACAGCCATTTTGTCCAATTATTACATTTCGATTATGATCTGCATTTTTCTTGTGCTCTATTTTCTGATCCTTTTATTGGAGCAGAGGGAAGGAAAAATCGGGGCATGTGTACGGTTTGCATGGTATTCCCTTCTGGCGGGTGGAACAGGTGCAGTGTTGCTGATCCCGGAAGCGATTATTTTAGGGGAGAGCGGCTCGCAGGGGATTTCTTTTCCAAGTGCGGTGGAATGGTATTTTAATCTGATCGCAGAACTGGGAAGGCAATGTATTTTTGTAGAAACGTATACAGGACGTGACCACTGGCCAAACATTTATACTGGCGTGTTTACATTGTTTTTGATCCTGTTATATCTGACGAACCGCGGGATCAGCTGGAAAAAGAAACTGCCGCGCGTATTACTGCTTGCGTTTATGGCATTAAGCTTTGCCAATAATATGCTGGATTTTATCTGGCATGGATTACATTTCCCGGATTCGCTGCCGGGCAGACAGAGCTTTTTATACAGTTTTTTATTGTTAGTATTGTGTTTTGAGACATTTTTGCATCTGAAAGAAAACCGCTGGTATCACGTGCTTGTGGCACTGGTCTTGGATGGGGCATTCCTGTATGCAGCGTACCGCTGGTCTGACAGCGAACTGATCGGAAGCGACAGTTTCTTTACGACGGCAGTGTTTATCGTTGTGTACGCGGTGCTGCTTCTGGTGTGGTATGGAGGAACTGCAAAAGTCAGAGATTATGTTTTTTTGATTACGTCAATTGTAGTGATTACAGAGTTGACGATCAACTTTGATATGACAGGACTGGATACGGTGAGCAGAACTTCTTATGTGAAAGACTGGAAGGATTATGAAAACGTTTTAGAGCAGGCGAAGAAAAAGGAAAGTGAAAACAGCGCGGTGTATTTTTACCGGACGGAGGAGATGGAGCGGAAAACGAAAAATGATGCGGCGTTGTCCGGCTATTACTCTGCAACACAGTTTTCTTCGCTGATGAACATCAATGTCAGTCATATTTATCAGGATCTTGGAATGGAAGGCGGAAAGAATTTTTACTGTATCAACGGTGCGTCGCCTCTGATCTCTTCCATGCTCTCTTTAAAATATGTGATCGCAGACAATGCCATGGAGGAAAGCCCAATCCGCACTCTTGCAGCTTCATCAGGGAACACTTATTTGTATGAAAACAAATATTCACTTCCACTGGGATTTATGGTAGACGATGAGGTGGCAGAACGCTGGGACTATAAAAATGGCGGCGGTGTCTCCAACCAGAATGAACTTGCAGGATTGTTGGGGGCACAGGAAGAGATGCTCGCGGTAGTTCCGTCGGAATCGGAGACCGGAATGTCTGCAATCCAGGTGACGGAGGACGGATATTATTTTGCGGCATACAGTTCCGTGACATCCGATACCCTTGAGGAAGAGGTCAGTGATGGAAGAACAAAGTCTTTTACAAAGGCATCCCACGGATATATTTTAGATCTCGGGTATGCAAAAGCCGGGGAAGTGATCCGGATCAAAAATTCCAATAACGAGCGTGTGGATATCACTGCCTATAAGCTGAATATGAGTGCACTGGATACCGCATATGAGACGTTGAACAGCCAGACAATGGAACTCATCTCGTTTTCAGACCGGAAGATCATAGGTACGATTGATGTGGAAAAAGCGGGGGAACTTGTATTTTCGATTGCAAGGGAAGATGGCTGGACGGTGTATGTGGATGGAAAAGAGATAGAGCCTGAAACATTTGCTGAGGCATTTATCAGTGTGCCGTTGACGGAGGGAAAACATGACATAGAACTTGTTTATACAACACCCGGACTGAAGACTGGCGCCATGATCAGTCTTGGCTGTCTGATCCTTTTCCTGCTCTCCGCCTTTTGGAGAGGAAAACAGGAAAAGAATATTGTTGTATCGGAAAGCCTGTGTTAAAATAAGTTTATCTTTACAGAACTAATATAGAAGAAAGTGATTAAGAGACAGGAAAGAGGTAACAGATGTTAGAGACAGGTATCAGAGGAGAAGCAAAAGAGGTAGTATCAGAGAGCAATTCAGCGCAGGCAATGAAAAGCGGTGAACTGAAGGTATATGCAACACCTTCCATGATCGCATTGATGGAGCAGGCTGCCTACAAGAGTGTTGCAGCAGAACTGGAGGAGGGAAAAGGAACAGTCGGAACGTTGATGAACGTATCCCATATCTCAGCAACACCGCTTGGAATGGAAGTGACTGCCAAGAGTGAACTGGTAGAGATCGACCGCAAGAGACTGGTGTTTAAAGTGGAAGCGTTTGACGAGCGCGGCAGGATCGGTGAGGGAACGCATGAACGATTCATGATCGACAATGAAAAATTTCAGGAAAAAGCCAATAACAAATAAAATTTTTTTCTAAGCCACCATAAAAGTACGGTTTATTGGACAGTAAATAAGATACACTCTTTTCAACTTGAGAGAACGTAAAAAGGTTGAAAGGAGTGTTTTTTTATGAAGGGATATGTGATCGAAGCAGGCTATATGGGATATGTGGACGGAGCGTACATGCTTTTTGCAGATGAAGAAGATTATCAGGAATATTTTAGAGAGTGGCATTGAAATAAAACTACCGCAGTGATAAGATAGTCACAGGCAGCTATTGAAGATAAATAGAAAGGTAGTGACAGATCATGGCTGGAAAAGAGATACGGATTTATGGGGAAGATGAGAGCGCGATCAAGATCCGCCCTTATGAGCATCACGCAAAGTATTATGAGACAGACCAGATGGGAATTATCCATCATTCCAACTACATCAAATGGATGGAAGAGGCAAGGATGGATCTGATGGAACAGATCGGGCTTAGTTATAAGCAGATGGAAGAGATGGAGATCATCAGTCCGGTATTGTCGGTGTCCTGCGAGTACCACAGTATGGTTCATTTTGATGACACGGTGGTGATCGAGACGAAGATCACAAAGTATAACGGAATCAAGATGGATGTGGAATACCAGATGACAGACAAAGAGACTGGGGAGCTGCGCACAACGGCAAAGAGTTCACATTGCTTTTTGAACCGTTCCGGCAGACCGATTTCCTTAAAAAGGTCTTATCCGGAGATCGACACGAAGTTTTTTGAGTTCACGGATGAGAATTAAGAGTGATAATCGTTACTGGAACGAGATACGAGTGAACAGTAACTGATAATATGCCATACAGGCATAAATGAGACATAGAGAGAGGAAGAAAAATGATACCAGAGAGATTAACTGCGCTTCGCGAAGAGATGAAACGCAGAAGTATTGATATTTATGTAGTACCAACCGCTGATTTTCATGAGTCAGAGTATGTTGGGGAGCATTTTAAGGCGAGAAAGTTTATTACAGGATTTACCGGTTCCGCAGGAACGGCAGTCATCACGTTAAAGGAAGCAGGACTCTGGACAGACGGACGCTATTTTGTGCAGGCTGAGAAACAGTTAGAGGGAAGCACTGTCACGTTATATCGTATGGCAGAGGAAGGTGTACCTACCGTAGAAGAATTTGTAAAAGACAAACTGCCACAGGGCGGCTGCATCGGTTTTGACGGAAGAACCGTAAACGGTGCCTGGGGTGAAAAGTTTGTGGCAATCGCAGAGGAAAAGAAAGGTTCTCTTTTTGTAGGGGAAGATCTGATCAATCTGATCTGGACAGACAGACCGGAGTTATCCAAAGCTCCATTATTTATACTGGAAGAAAAATATTCCGGAAAGAGCACTGCAGAGAAGATCAAAGATGTGCGTGCAAAGATGGCAGAGGAAGGTGCAGATGTCCACATTCTTACGAGCCTTTGCGATATAGCATGGCTTTTGAATATCCGTGGCGGTGATATCCAGAGCGTTCCGGTAGTATTGTCCTATCTTGTTCTGACCAGGGATCAGTGTATCTGGTTTTTACAGGAAGAAGTGGTGGATGATACTATCCGCGCTTATCTGAAGGAAAATCATATCGAGACAAGACCATACGATGATATTTACACTTATGTTCCGACCATTCCGGAGAGTGCCGTGGTTCTGATGAACAAGAGCAGTGTCAATTATCGTATCTGCAGTGAATTAAATAAGAACATTCAGGTTATAAATAAACCAAACCCTACCGAGTTGATGAAGGCAGTCAAGAATCCGGTTGAGGTGGATAACACCCGCCTTGCACATGTCAAAGACGGCGTGGCAGTGACAAAGTTCATGTACTGGCTGAAGACAAATATCGGCAAGATTCCGATGACAGAGATCTCTGCGTCCGATTATCTGGAGGCAAGAAGAAGAGAGCAGGAGAACTTTATTGATTTAAGCTTTACGACCATCAGTGCCTACGGTGCAAATGCAGCGATGATGCACTATTCTGCAACACCGGAATCCAATACCGAATTAAAACCGGAAGGCTTTTTACTGGTAGATTCAGGCGGACATTATTATGAGGGAACAACCGATATCACGAGAACTTTTGTGTTAGGTCCGATCAGCGATGAGATGAAACAGCATTTCACAGCAGTATGCCGTTCCAATATGAAGCTTGCCAATGCGAAGTTTTTATATGGTGCATGCGGTCTGAATCTGGATATTCTCGCACGAGGTCCATTGTGGGACATGGGAATTGACTACAAATGTGGTACAGGACACGGTGTCGGTTATATCTTAAATGTACATGAAGGACCAAACGGTTTCCGCTGGAAGATCGTGCCGGAACGCCATGACAGCGGTGTGCTGGAAGAGGGTATGATCACAACCGATGAACCGGGTGTATATCTGGAAGGAAAGTATGGTATCCGCACGGAGAATGAACTGGTCTGCCGCAAAGCAGAGAAGAATGAATATGGTCAGTTTATGGAATTTGAGAACATCACTTACGCACCGATCGATCTGGATGGAATCGATCCGGAGCAGATGAGCCCACGTGAGAAGCAGATGTTAAATGATTATCATAAGAAGGTATATGAAGTGCTCTCTCCTTACATGACAGAGGAAGAGAACGAATGGCTGAAGAAGTATACCCGCGCAATTTAATTTGTCACAGGATGGGACTGCCGCATGCGGCAGCCCCTTTACTGCTTTTTTATGAGCAGTGAAAAAATAAGAAGGAGACACAAAGTTTATGAGTGAAAAGCTGGTACTGATCGATGGACACAGCATTTTAAACCGGGCATTTTTCGGAATCCCGGATCTGACGAATTCCGAGGGACTTCATACCAATGCGGTCTATGGATTTTTAAATATTTTATTTAAGATTTTAGAGGAGGAACAGCCAAACTATCTGACGGTTGCCTTTGATGTATCACAGCCAACTTTTCGTCATAAGATGTATGCAGAATACAAGGGAACCAGAAAGCCGATGGCGGAGGAACTTCGCGAACAGGTGCCTCTGATGAAGGAAATGTTAAAAGCCATGGGTGTGACTATCGTGGAAAAAGGTGGGTATGAGGCAGATGATATTTTGGGGACCATTGCAAAACGCAGCGAAGCAGAGGGACTTGAAGTATCCGTTGTGTCAGGAGACAGGGATTTATTGCAGCTTGCTACCGACCATATTAAAATCCGTATTCCGAAAACAAAGCGCACCGGAACCGAGATCGAGGATTATAATACGAAGGAAGTTTTGGACAAATATCATGTGACGCCGATCGAGTTTATCGATGTGAAAGCATTGATGGGCGATACTTCGGATAATATCCCGGGTGTTCCGGGAATCGGAGAAAAGACAGCAACAGCTCTCATTGCGCAGTACGGCAGCATTGAAAACTGTTATGCGCATGTGGATGAGATCAAACCACCGCGGGCAAGCAAGAATTTAAAGGAAAATTATGAGCTTGCACAGATGAGTAAGACATTAGCGACAATCGAGATCCATGCAGATATTGACTATGATCTGCAGAGTGCAAGATTAGAGCAGATCAAAGATCTGTATACAGAGGAAGCATATCTTTTGTGCAAACGTCTGGAGTTTAAGAATATGCTTGGCAGATTTGAGGTGGATGCACCAAAGAATCAGGCGGAAGAACATTTTAAGCTTGTGACAGAGAAGAAGGAAGCCGAAAAGATTTTTGCAAAGATCAAAGGCATAGAATGTGCATTTCAGATCATTCCGATGGAGGAAAAAAAGGATGCGAACATGGATGCGGGGGGGCAGATGAATCTTTTTGCAGCACCGCAGACGAATGAATTTCTTGGAATGGCAGTCTGCTTTGGGGAGAAAGACACCTACTTTTTCAAGGCTGGGGAAGAACTGACAAGCAGCGTGTTGTCAGACCTCCTCACACACTCTGAGGCGGCAGGATACATGACACTGGATTTAAAACCGCAGCTTGGACTGCTCCATATGATCGAGCAGAGAGAGAACGGATGTCTGAACCAGAAAAACATTTTTGACAACGTCATCGCAGCATATCTGCTGAATCCGTTAAAAAATGAATATCCGTATGAAGACATCGCAAAGGATTACTGCAGCCTGATGATCCCATCGAGAGTGGATCTGCTTGGAAAGTCAGGCTATGATCTGGCAATGGATGAGAAACCGGAAGGATTTTTAAAGACAGTCTGCTTTATGGCGTACACTGCATTTTCCAGCAAAAAAGCAATGATGGAAGAGCTGAAGGCAACCGGAATGGAACAGCTCTATGAAACCATTGAGATGCCGTTAGTGTTTACCCTTGCAGACATGGAACACACAGGAATTGCCATTGATGCAGTTAATCTGAAAGAGTATGGGGAGAAACTTGCAGTCCGCATCAAAGAGTTAGAAACCCGGATTTATAAGGAAGCAGGGGAAGAGTTTAATATCAATTCTCCAAAACAGTTAGGTGTGATCCTGTTTGAAAAACTCGAAATGCCTTACGGAAAGAAGACAAAGACCGGATATTCGACAGCCGCAGATGTGTTAGACAAACTTGCACCAGAGTATCCAATTGTTGCAGATATTTTGGAATACCGCCAGCTTACCAAGTTAAAATCCACTTATGCAGATGGACTTGCCAATTATATTAAGGAGGATGGAAGAATCCATACTTCCTTTAACCAGACGATCACGGTTACCGGAAGGCTGAGCAGTACAGAGCCGAATCTCCAGAATATCCCGATGAGGATTGAACTTGGCAGATTGATACGAAAAGCATTTTTACCGGCAAAGGGATGTGTGTTCATGGACGCCGATTATTCGCAGATCGAGCTTCGTGTGTTAGCGCACATGTCCGGGGATGAAAAACTGATCGAGGCGTACAGAGAGGCACAGGATATCCACAGAATCACTGCATCACAGGTATTCCACATTCCATTTGATGAGGTGACAGATTTACAGCGAAGAAATGCCAAAGCGGTAAACTTTGGAATCGTATATGGAATCAGTTCCTTTGGATTAAGCCAGGATTTAAGTATCAGTAAAAAAGAGGCAGCAGAGTATATCGAACGGTATTTTGAAACATATCCAAAGATCAAGACATTTTTAGACGGACTTGTGGAGGATGCCAAAAAGAACGGATACGTGACAACCATGTTTGGAAGAAGGCGTCCGGTTCCGGAACTTTCCAGCAGTAACTTTATGCAGCGTTCTTTTGGAGAGCGTGTGGCAATGAATGCGCCAATTCAGGGAACAGCCGCAGACATTATCAAGATTGCTATGATACGTGTGCATGACAGGCTGTTGGAGGAACATTTGAAATCAAGACTGATCATCACGGTGCATGATGAACTTTTAATTGAGACAGCAGAGGATGAGATTGATAGAGTAAAAGAAATCCTGACGGAAGGTATGCAGCAGGCAGCAGATCTGAAGGTGGCTCTGGCAATTGACCTTCACACCGGAAAGAACTGGTACGAGGCAAAATAGCTTTGCATCAGAAACGGACAGCACGAAAGAAGATAAGGGTGGACGGAAAATATGAAATTTATAGGGATCACAGGTGGTGTAGGAGCTGGAAAATCAGCAGTTTTAGATTATATGGCAACGAAACCTGGTGTGCGTGTCTTGCTGGCGGATGAGATCGCACATGAACTGATGGAACCTGGAACGGACTGTTATGAGCAGATCAGACAGGCTTTTCCGGAGCATGATATTTATAAGGAAGATGGACATTTTGACCGGATAAAACTGGCGAAGGTGATCTTTTCAGATGGAAACAGGCGTGCCAGGATGAACGGGATCGTACATCCGGCAGTGAAAGCATATGTGATAGCAGAAGCGGAAAGAGAGAGACAGGAAGGAACGCTTGCACTGCTTGTTTTGGAAGCGGCACTTTTAATTGAAGAACATTATGATGAAATTTGTGATGAACTCTGGTATATTTATACAAGAGAGGAGATCCGTGAGGCAAGACTGATGGAATCCCGTGGGTATTCCAGAGAGAAGGTACAGCAGATTTTTTCGAGTCAGTTGAAGGAAGCAGAGTACCGGAAACATTGCAGTGTTGTGATCGACAACAATGAAGGGTTAGAGGAAATGCAGAGACAGATCGATGCGGCAGTGTGCGCTATCTGACGGATTTTGCAGACAATTGGAACGGATCAGGGAATTACAAAGAAAAGGTAAGTGAGAGGACACTACAGATGAATGAAACACAGACATTCGAACAGCCATATGTATTTGGACTGGACATTGGAACACGAAATGTAGTAGGTACGGTTGGATATAAGGAAGGAAATGAATTTGTCGTTGTGGCACAGTATATCATGCAGCATGAGACAAGGGCGATGATCGATGGACAGATCCACGACATTGGACGTGTGGGAAAAGTGATCCGGACGGTAAAAGAGGAATTGGAGAAACAGATTGAATGCCCGCTGACCGAAGTGTGCATCGCAGCAGCCGGTCGTGTGTTAAAGACTGTAACGACAAATGTAGAATATAAATATCCGGAAGAGACTGTTGTTACGAAGGAAGATATCCATACGCTGGATCTGCTTGGAATTGAAAAGGCACAGTCCATATTAAAAGAAAAAAATGACACAAGATACAAGTTCTACTGCGTGGGATATTCGGTTGTGAAATATTATCTGAACGAGGAGGTTTATTCCAACATCGAGGGACATAAGGCAGAGGTGATCAGCGAGGATATCATCGTGACATTTTTGCCGGAGGATGTTGTGGACGGACTGTATTCTGCAGTGGCGCAGGCAGGTCTTGACGTCGCCAATATGACATTGGAGCCTATTGCGGCGATCGATGTTGCAATCCCGGAAACATTTCGTATGCTGAATATCGCACTGGTCGATGTCGGAGCCGGAACATCGGATATTTCTGTCACGAAAGATGGAAGTATCATCGCCTATGGCATGATTCCACTTGCGGGGGATGAACTGACAGAACTGATCGTGCAGCATTATCTGGTCGATTTCCAGACCGCAGAGCGCATCAAACTTGCAAGTACGACCGGGGAGATGATCACATACAAAGATATCATGATGATCGAGCACTCCATTCCGGCGAAGGAAGTGTGGGAACTGGTAGAGCCGGTGACAGATAAAATGACAACAGCAGTGGCAGAGAAAATCAAAGAGTTAAATGGCGGACAGAGTGTCAGTGCTACATTTGTCGTTGGTGGAGGCGGAAAAATCCACGGTTTTACCGAGATGCTGGCAGATAAACTTGGACTTCCACAGGAGCGTGTTGCTCTCCGCGGTGAGGAAGTACTGCAGGAAGTAACCTTTGAGCAGCCGGATATCGAAAAAGATCCGCTCATCGTAACACCGATCGGTATCTGTCTGAATTATTATGACCAGAAAAACAGTTTTATCATGGTACATTTGAACGGCGAACGGATTAAGATGTATGACAACAATAAGCTTCTGATCATGGATGCCGCATTACAGGCGGGAGTAGCCAATGAAGATCTGTTTCCAAAACGTGGAAAAGAAGTGAATTATACGGTCAATGGCGTGGCAAAAGTGGAGCGGGGTCTGCAGGGGGAATCTGCTGTGATCACCATGAATGGAAAACCGGCAGGCATCAATACTAAGTTAGAACCGAATTCAGAGATCGAGATCTGCCCATCCACTGCGGGAGAGGATGCCATGATCACCATCGAGCAGTTAGAGGAGTACCATACATCCACCATAACATTTATTGTCAACGGCAGGAAAATCGTATGCCCGCGTTTTGTTGAGGTAAATGGTAAATTAGAACCAGCCTCTTATCTGATCAAAGAGGGAGATGAAATTGAGACGAGGGCTTATTATACCGTCGAGCAGATCGCAGAATTTATGGATGTGGAGATCGACACGGAAAAAGAGATCATTGTGAATAACCGGGTGGTCGACCTGAATTATTTTGTCTATGAGAACTTTAATATTGAGTGGACGATCCTGTCCTTCCGCACACATGTGTCTGATACAATAGAGGAGATGACCACTGAAGGCATTGAAGAAACAGCAGATACGGCAGAGGCACCGGAGGAGAATGTTTCAGACAGCGGAACGGCAGGTGAGACAGAAGACAGCGTACCAGCGGATGATGCATCTGTGACAACGGATGAAGAAACGCAGACGGCGGAGGAAAGTCCGGCAGATAACGAAACTTTGGAGGAAGCCAAAGAGAAGGAAACACATTCTGTGGAAGTTATCATCAATGGCACACCGGTCACGCTGACAGGAAGAGAGTCCTATATGTTTGTGGATCTCTTTGAATTTTACGAATTTGACCTTTCTGCCTCTGCAGGAAGAGCGATCATTACAAAATTAAATGGCCAGAATGCACAGTACACCGCAGAATTAAAAGACGGTGATGTGATTGAACTGGCTTGGAAAGAGAAATAGATTTATGGAATTATGCAGTATTGCAAGCGGAAGCAGCGGAAATTGTATCTGTGTCGGCTCAGATGACTGTCATGTGCTGATCGATGCGGGAATCAGTGGAAAAAGGATTGAGAACGGTTTAAACAGTATTGATCTAAAGACTGCAGATATGCAGGGAATCCTCATCACACATGAGCATATCGACCATATCGCAGGACTCGGAGTGATTGCAAGAAGATATGGCATTCCGATGTATGCAACAGGGGAAACCGTTGATGCTATTTTACATACAAAAACCGTTGGAAAAATAGACGAGGCACTTTTTCAGGTGATCGAGCCGGAAAGGGAGTTTACAATCGGTGATCTTACGATCGAACCGGTGTCCATCTCCCATGATGCGGCAGATCCGGTTGCCTACAAGATCAGACAGCAGGAAAAGAACGTGGCAGTCATGACAGACCTTGGAACCTATGACGACCATATTGTGGAGAAGCTGCAGAATGTGGACGTGCTGCTCTTAGAAGCCAACCATGACGTGCGCATGCTTCAGGCAGGAGCATATCCATATCCTCTGAAACAGCGTATCCTTGGGGATAAAGGACATTTGTCGAACGAGCGGAGTGGACAATTGTTAGGAAAATTGCTCCACGATCATTTGAAACATATCGTGTTAGGACATCTGAGCAAAGAAAATAATTATCCGGAGCTTGCCTATGAGACGGTGCGTCTGGAAGTGGAGCTGGGAGATAACCCTTATAAGGGCGATGATTTCCCAATGTTTGTGGCGAAGCGCGACGAAGTATCGCAAAAAATAGTATTCTAATAACATTTATTAGATGATTTAATAAATAAAAAGAGCTTAAGTAGTGGAAATAATAAAAAGAGTATGCTAATATGGAACATAATTAAAATTTATCTTGGTAACGTGAGAAAAATCTGACGGAACCGGGCAGAATACAGTGAGGAGGCATGAACCATGGAACATAATGCAAATAAAACCATTATTACAGTAGTAGGAAAAGATACAGTAGGTATCATTGCAAAAGTCTGTACTTATCTGTCAGAAAATGGAGTAAATGTTTTAGATATTTCCCAGACCATCGTATCTGGATACTTCAATATGATGATGATCGTTGACATGACAAAGGCTGCAAAAGCTTTTGCAGACTGCCAGAAAGATCTGGACGTATTGGGCGAGGAGATCGGCGTATCAATCAAGTGCCAGAAAGCAGAGATCTTCGATATGATGCACAGAATCTAGGGAGGAAAGCAGTAAATGATTAATTTCTTTGAGGTAAATGAGACAAATAAAATGGTCGAACAGGAAAATCTTGATGTCCGTACCATTACCATTGGTATCAGTCTCTTAGAGTGTATTGATTCCAATCTGGATAAATTAAATGAAAATATTTATAACCGCATCACAACTGTTGCAAAAGATCTTGCCGCAGTGGGCGAGAAAATCGAGCATGAATTTGGAATTCCGATCGTGAACAAACGGATTTCCGTGACACCGATCGCATTGGTAGGTGGTTCTGCATGTAAGACACCGGAAGATTTTGCAACGATCGCCGACACATTAGACCACGCCGCTGAAAAAGTGGGAGCAAACCTGATCGGCGGATATTCTGCACTGGTTTCCAAGGGAATGACAACAGCAGATGAGATGCTGATCCGGTCTATTCCGATGGCACTTGGCAGAACGAACCGCGTGTGCAGTTCGGTCAATCTTGCGTCTACAAAGACAGGTATCAACATGGACGCAGTCAAATTAATGGGTGAGATTTTATTAGAGGTGGCGGAACAGTCGAAAGATCGTGATTCCGTGGACTGTATGAAGCTTGTAGTGTTCTGCAATGCGCCGGATGATAATCCGTTTATGGCAGGAGCTTTCCACGGTGTGACAGAGGCGGATGCGATCATCAATGTCGGAGTCAGTGGACCGGGCGTTGTTAAGACAGCTCTTGAAAAAGTGCGCGGCGAGAATTTTGAAGTGCTCTGCGAGACGATCAAAAAGACAGCGTTTAAAGTAACACGTGTCGGACAGCTTGTCGCACAGGAGGCATCAAGACTTTTAAATATTCCATTTGGTATCGTCGATCTGTCTCTGGCACCAACACCGGCAATCGGTGACAGTGTGGCAGACATTCTCTGCGAGATCGGTTTAGAGTATGCAGGAGCACCGGGAACGACCGCAGCTTTGGCACTGTTAAATGATCAGGTGAAAAAAGGTGGTGTCATGGCATCTTCTTATGTCGGCGGTTTGAGTGGTGCATTCATTCCGGTCAGTGAAGATCAGGGAATGATCAATGCAGTTCAGGCTGGTGCCATCACGCTGGAAAAATTAGAGGCGATGACCTGTGTATGTTCCGTTGGCCTTGATATGATCGCAATTCCAGGTGATACGAAAGCAACTACGATCTCCGGTATGATCGCAGATGAGATGGCGCTCGGTATGATCAATCAGAAAACAACAGCCTGCCGTCTGATCCCGGTCATAGGAAAAGGTGTTGGCGAACAGGTAGAATTCGGTGGACTGTTCGGTTATGCGCCGATCATGCCGGTAAATAAATTTTCCTGTGATGATTTCATCAACCGTGGCGGAAGAATTCCGGCACCGATCCATAGCTTTAAAAACTAGTATAATCCACGCAAATTAGAAGCCTGTTTCAAATTAGCATTTTATGCTAATTCTGGATAGACTTTTTCTTTCGTGAAATTGGTTTTGGTGCTTTTTTGTTTTTGTTTTCTGCTGAAGCAGCTTTTGCATTTACAACCTCATACACTATGGAATCAATATCTTCTTTAGAAAGATCGATGGTATCCATTTTATATGTCCATTTGTAGGGCACAGGTTCTTTGTTGATTTCATCAAAGTATCTGTAGATTCTATCCTCGAGTTCTTTCTTGCTTTCCACACGGATTCCACCCAGCATCTGCTTTGTCATTTTACTGAAAAAACCTTCAATCATGTTTAACCAGGAACCATGTTTGGGTGTAAATACAAACTCAAAACGTCCAGAAACCGTATTCAGATATTCCTGGGTTTCTTTGGATGTATGTGCAGCGTGATTATCCAGAATAATCCGAATGATATCGCCCTTTGGATATTTTTCATCAAGTTTCTTTAGAAAAGTCACAAAGTCAGAACTTTTATGAGTTTCACTTACTAATGGAATTGCTTCTCCTGAGAGCAGATCAATCGCTGCAAGCAGAGAGAGGGTTCCCAGTCTGACATACTCATAATCTCGCTGACAGCCACTGCTTTTATCTGTATTCGGAATCGGTGGACGGTCTTCACCCGTGGTGGCAATTGCCTGAATTCCTGGCTTTTCATCATAAGACAGCGTATGTACGGCATCTTTCTCACAAGGAATCAGTTTTCCATCCTTGTCAAACTGCATTTCAATCTGCTTGTAGATAACAAGGACATCATGCATTTTTGCATCAAACTCAGGATCCCGTCTTTCGCAGTAATAGGACACCTGAAATGGTTTGATTCTTGCATTGCTCAGGATTTTCCGAAGCGTTGTTTCAGCTACTGTTGCCATACGAGGATGTCCTTCCGCTTCTGCTATAGAGTTGATGAATTTCCTAAAACTCATGGGATACCAGAATTCAGCAGAATAGCCGTAATCCTTCGGTTTTTGGCAGGCTTTACTGATTACCCAGGTGATATCGTCATCGGTGATTTCCGCTTTTCTTCCACGGCCTTTGTTATCACATAAAGAAGCTTCAACACCGTTCTCTTTAAATTTGTTAAGACAACGTTTTACCACACCGATTCCAATATCCAGTTTGTCAGCAATTGCTTTGTTAGATGCACCCTCAGATTTGAGCAGAAGGATCCTGGCACGTTGATAAACGCGAATTTCCAAAGTGCTCTGAGTCAGCAGTTTATTTAAGTAAGATTTATCATCATCTGTTAAAGAAATAGTTTTAATTGTATTAGGCATAATTGGCACCTCCGATGGTTCAATTATACCATAATAGGAATGTGAATAAAAATAGTTTGTTATTTAAAGTGGATTATACTAGAATTCAGGACTGCTCACTTTTGTGGGCAGTTTTTTTCGTTATGGTTCATCCGTCAGCAACGGTTATCTGAGAAAAGAGTGAGTTTTATTATATATTAATACAACTTATATAACTTAGTAAATAAATTCATGACACTAATAAGAACCAATCCATTGTAAAAATAAAACTGCAATGCTAATATAAAAAGGTATTGAATCATTACACAGATAAATGAACTTTGTAGAACAAAGGAGAGTAGGAGGATTTATGAAATCAATCTCATTAGCAAATGAACTTGCAGGAAATTCTTATCCAGGACGTGGAATCGTCATCGGAAAATCCGCAGATGGTAAATATGCAGTAACTGCTTACTTTATTATGGGTAGAAGTGAGAACAGCCGCAACCGTGTGTTTGTGGAGGATGGGGAAGGAATCCGTACACAGGCATTTGATCCTTCGAAATTAAGTGATCCAAGCCTGATCATTTATGCTCCGGTTCGTGTACTTGGCAATAAAACAATTGTTACCAATGGGGATCAGACAGACACGATTTATGAGTTGATGGATAAACAGCAGACGTTTGAGCAGGCATTAAGAACCAGAGAGTTTGAGCCGGATGCTCCAAACTATACACCAAGAATTTCCGGAATTATGCACATTGACAATGGAACTTACAATTATGCAATGTCTATTTTAAAGAGCAATAATGGAAATCCGGATGCATGTAACCGTTACACATTTGCATATCAGAATCCGGTTGCCGGAGAAGCACATTTTATCCACACTTATATGGGAGACGGAAACCCGCTTCCAAGTTTTGAGGGAGAACCAAAGCTTGTTGGTCTGGAAGGAGACATTGATACCTTTACCAGTCTGGTATGGGAAAATCTTAATGAGGAGAACAAAGTTTCCTTATTTGTACGTTACATTGACATTGAAACCGGAAAATACGAGACAAGAATTGTAAATAAAAATAAGTAAAGACCATAAATTTTTTAGAAAATCAAAGATAAGCAGGAGCGGAGATTAAGATGAAAGAATTAGAGTTAAAATACGGATGTAATCCAAACCAGAAACCATCCAGAATTTATATGGAAAACGGCGAGCTTCCAATCAAAGTGTTAAACGGAAAACCGGGTTATATCAACTTTTTAGATGCATTTAATGGCTGGCAGCTGGTAAGTGAATTAAAGAAAGCAACCGGACTTCCGGCAGCAACCTCTTTTAAACATGTATCTCCGGCTGGAGCAGCAGTTGGACTTCCATTGTCTGAGGTAGAGCGCAAAATCTATTGGGTAGACGATATGGACGTAGAGTTCACACCGCTTGCAAACGCCTATATCAGAGCCAGAGGCGCGGACAGAATGTCTTCTTTCGGCGATTTCATTTCCTTATCCGATGTCTGTGACAAAGAGACAGCACTTGTAATCAAACGAGAGGTGTCTGATGGTGTGATCGCACCGGGCTATACAGATGAGGCACTTGAGATTTTAAAGGCAAAGAAAAAAGGAAACTACAACGTGATCGAGATCGATCCGGATTATGTACCGGCTCCGATCGAACATAAAGAAGTGTTTGGAATCACATTTGAACAGGGAAGAAATGAACTTGTGATCGATGAGCATTTCTTTGACAACATCGTGACAGAGAATAAGGAAATCCCGGATTCTGCAAAAATGGATCTTGCCATTTCCATGATCACATTAAAATACACACAGTCCAATTCCGTATGCTATGTCAAAGGTGGACAGGCAATCGGTATCGGTGCCGGACAGCAGTCCAGAATTCACTGTACCAGACTGGCCGGCTCTAAGGCAGATAACTGGTGGTTACGCCAGTCTCCACAGGTGCTCGGACTTCAGTTCTTAGATAAGATCGGACGTGCAGACAGAGATAATGCGATCGATCTCTACATCGGTGAGGACTATATGGATGTGCTTGCAGATGGCGCATGGGAGAATATTTTTAAAGTAAAACCGGAAGTGTTTACAAGGGAGGAAAAACGCGCATGGTTAGATAAAAACACCGACGTTGCGCTTGGTTCCGATGCATTCTTCCCATTTGGAGATAATGTGGAACGTGCTCATAAGAGCGGAGTGAAATACATCGCCCAGCCAGGCGGTTCCATCCGTGACGATCATGTCATTGCAACCTGTAATAAATATGGCATTGCCATGGCATTCACCGGAATCCGCTTATTCCATCATTAATTATAATATTATTTTTGCAAAAGGAGGAACATTCCATGAGCGAAGTATATGAAAAATTAATGAAATGCTATAAAAGTGTCCGGGAGAAAACAGATTTCGTCCCGGAGGCGGCACTTATTTTAGGTTCCGGTCTTGGTGATTACGCAGATGATCTGAAAATCGAGGCATCGGTCAACTATGCGGATATCGAAGGTTTTCCGGTATCCACAGTGAAAGGACATAAGGGAAGATTTGTGGTTGCCCATGTGGAGGGCGTTCCTATGGTGATCATGCAGGGACGTGTGCACTATTATGAGGGATATCCGATGTCGGATGTAGTGCTTCCAACACGCCTTATGGGACTTCTGGGGGCAAAAAAAATCATTCTGACCAACGCAGCAGGCGGTGTGAATTACAACTTCAAACCGGGAGATTTTATGCTCATCACAGATCATATCACAACTGCGGTCCCGAATCCCCTGATCGGAGAAAATATTGACGAACTCGGAACGAGATTTCCGGATATGAGTGAGGTGTATGCGCCGGAATTACAGGAAAAAGTGAGAAAGGCGGCAGAAAAACTTCAGGTACCACTGCAGGAGGGCGTTTACATGCAGTTTACCGGACCAAGCTATGAGACACCGGCAGAGATCCGTATGTGCAGGACATGGGGAGGCGATGCAGCAGGAATGAGCACCGCATGTGAGGCGGTGGCAGCCAATCATATGGGAATGAAAGTCTGCGGTATTTCCTGTATTACCAACCTTGCAGCCGGCATGTCAAAACAAAAGCTGGATCACAAAGAAGTGCAGGAGACAGCAGATCGTGTTTCCAGACAGTTCAAACAACTGGTCACAGAAGTGATAAAAACAATCTGAATCATTACAGTAGAACAATTTCACGGGTGTATTCATTTCGTGGGATTGTTCTGTTTTTTTGTGCAAGTACCTGTTCATAGAGATCAGCCGCAAAAATATCTTTTTCAAGAAGCCAGAAGGCATCGTCAGAAAGCGTCTGTCTGGCATTTGCAAGCTTCCCTATCAGTGGAATATCCGTGTGTTTTTTGATCTCGCCAAGTACGTCAGAAGACGATTTTTTGAATCCAAGCGGGCGCAGGTAAGGGACATAACCAAGCTGTTTTGCCTGCTTATAATCTTCGGCTGTCATATGCAGCAGAATATGCGTAAAAATACGGCTCATGCGTGCGTAAGTAATGTCGCGGCTCTGATTTAAGGCAGCAAACTGCGTGAAAGAGGAAAATGCACTGCGGTTCTTTTTCAGGCGGTTCGCAATTTCAATATTACAGTCGGCAAAGCAGGCAAGTGCTTCTGCCGGATAAAAAAGCAACAGATAATTTAAAATACCGGAAAAATCATCCGCTTCCAGATAAGTGGAGGAGGCGAGATATTCTGAAAAAATCCGGAAAGCTTCCTGTGGCATGGCAGCAGAAAAAGATGCAAAATCCGGGGCAGAGCCGGAAGAACTGCCGGAAGAGCCAGCCTGTTTTAAAGTCTGTCGGATGGCGGAAGCAGAGGCATTTTTTAAGAGAATATCGGTGTCATGATACCCGGCGCCTTCCCGCAGGATTGGATAGGGCGTGATCTTTGACCGGCAGGTTTTTAATGCTTTCAGATATTCAATGCCCAGAATATTATTTGGCGTGGACAGGAGGCTGGCAAGCTGCTCTGTCTCTAAGGCAGTGCCGGAAGATTCTGCACTGAGATAAGATTTTAATGCAAGGATCCTGGCGGCAGGAAAATTTTTCCCTTCCTTTAAATAACGATTGAGGGCATCCTGATAAGAACGGGGCTCATCGGCAAGAATGTCAGCAACCTTATTTAAGCGGGAAAGATCTGCATTTTCAGCGCCAAAACACAGGTAGTCGACACAGCCCATCTGTGTAAAGAGCGCAACACCGGCTCTGGCAAAATATTCTGCGGAAGCGCAGGCAAAAAGGGCAGGGAGTTCTAACACAAGATCCGCACCGCAGGAGAGCGCCATTCTGGCGCGTTCGTATTTGTCTGTGATGGCAGGTTCTCCCCGCTGCACAAAATCTCCACTCATGGCGACAATGACATAATCACTGTCTGTTTCCTCTTTTATTTTTGTTATCTGATAAGCATGTCCATTGTGAAATGGATTGTATTCTGCAATAATGCCTGTAATTTTCATGGGATGATCCTTTCCTGACGGTCTTAGTGACTTAGTAGTAACATAACCATTTTTATAAGAAAAATCAAGTGACTGTTGAACCGTGATTGCAATGCGGATGATAAGGAATTAGTCATGGCAGGGTAGTTTTCTATCAGGAAACGCTAAGCGGAATCGTTAAAAAATTGACAAGATGTTTCGCATTAAATACACGAAATATGGCAAAAAGTGGCTTGCCGCACCAGAAAGAAAGGCGTATACTAAAGCTATATGTGGTCTGTCTGGAAAGACCAGAAAAGTACAATATGCCGTGAGGCACAATATAGTTGATAGAGGAGAAAAATCATGAACGTATTAGTAATTAACTGCGGTAGTTCATCACTGAAATACCAGCTCATTGATTCAGAAACAGAAGCAGTATTGGCAAAAGGTCTCTGCGAGAGGATCGGAATCGACGGAAGATTAGTTTACCAGAAAACAGGTCTTGACAAAGAGATTACAGAAGCTGCCATGCCAACGCACAAACAGGCGATCCAGATGGTATTGGACGCTATTGTAAATCCAAAGACAGGTGCTTTAAAGAGCCTTGCAGAGGTGGATGCTGTCGGACACCGCACAGTTCATGGTGGAGAGAAATTCGCATGCTCTGTTGTCCTGACAGAGGAAGTCCTTGCACAGATTGAAGAGTGTAATGAGCTTGCACCACTCCACAATCCGGCAAACCTGATCGGAATCCGTGCCTGCCAGGAATTAATGCCAGACGTTCCTATGGTCGGCGTATTTGATACTGCATTCCATCAGACAATGCCGAAGAAAGCATATCTTTATGGTCTGCCTCATGAGTATTATGAGAAATACAAAGTGAGAAGATACGGCTTCCACGGAACAAGCCATAGCTTTGTATCCAAACGTCTTGTGGAGTACCTTGGAATGGATATCAACAATTCCAAAGTGATCGTTGCACATCTTGGAAACGGAGCTTCTGTCAGCGCAGTTGTCAATGGAAAATGTGTTGATACTTCCATGGGACTTACTCCATTAGAAGGTCTTGTCATGGGAACACGTTCCGGTGACATTGATCCTGCGATCATGGAGTTCATTGCAAAGAAAGAGAACCTTGATATCGAAGGTGTTATGAATGTTTTAAATAAAAAGTCCGGTGTACAGGGAATGACAGGCATTTCTTCTGATTTCCGTGACCTTGAGGCAGCCTATAACGAGGGAAATGAATATGCGATCAATGCGATCGAAGTATTCTGCTACCGTGTTGCAAAATACATCGGTTCCTATGTGGCAGCCATGAACGGAGTAGATGCGATCGCATTTACCGCAGGAATTGGTGAGAATACTGATCTGGTCCGCAGAAAGATCGTTGCTTACCTTGGCTACCTCGGAATCACTATTGATAACGAAGTCAATGATGCAACTCACGGTGATGAGGCAGTGATCTCCACACCGGATTCCAAAGTAAAAGTCTGCGTGATCCCTACAAACGAGGAGCTTGCAATTGCAAGAGAGACGGTTGCGCTTGTAAAATAATGGGAGACCAGACCGGATCTGCTGCGCAAAAGCTGGAAAATGAACGGCAGATCCAGTTAGAAAAACACTGTCAAGGGAAAAAACTTGACAATATGTGAAAAAAGTGGTTGACAAAAGAAAGACACCTATGTATAATCATTTAGGTGTGAAAAACCTCAGCTTAGGAGTTTGGGCTTAAGCGAGTTTTGGGGAGAACGCTGTGATTATAGATATTTCAAGTATTGTAACTTGTGAGAACAAGTCCTTAACAGAAAAAGTTCAGATCGAGTTAGAATCCTTTGTATCGAGATTAGGCGAGTTCCCGATCATTGAAAAGGCACCGATTGATTTACAGATCGCAAACATTGATGGCGGCAAGCTGCGTATCAGTGGCACTGTGGATCTGGCAGCATCAATACCGTGTAGCCGTTGTCTGGAAGAAGTTCCGACAAGAATCCATTTCGATATTGACAAAGAGTTCCGTCTGGAAAATTCTGCGATCAATGATGAAGAGATGGAGGATATAGACTACCTGATTGGATTTGATCTGGATGTAGATAAACTTATCTATGGAGAGATTTTGGTAAACTGGCCGATGAAAGTTCTGTGCAAAGAGGATTGCAAAGGAATTTGCAAAGTGTGCGGAATGAACCTGAATAAGGGTGACTGCAATTGCCAGAGAACAGAACTGGATCCAAGAATGGCAGCAATCCAAGATGTCTTTAACAAATTTAAGGAGGTGTAAGTAAATGTCAATTTGTCCAAAAAATAAATCTTCCAAAGGAAGAAGAGATAAAAGAAGAGCAAACTGGAAAATGACTGCTCCTGCATTAGTAAAATGCAGCAAATGTGGTGAATTAATGATGCCTCATAGAGTATGCAAAAACTGTGGCTCATATAACAAAAAAGAGATTATTCCTCAGGACTAATTTTTAAGAAGATCAGAGGACTTTCAAGAGATTGAAAGTCCTTTTTCTTTACCGATTTTTAACAATTACAGTCATTGTAGACTGTCTCGGGCTATGCTATAATGAGTGTTACCAATGGGCAGTATTGCTCTATCACGAATCAAAGAAGGAAGTAAATATGGGCGATTTTTTTAATGTTGACAACAAGTTTTTTCAAGGATTGGGGAAGATCATTGATGTGATCTGTCTGAGTGCGTTCTGGTTTTTTTTATGTATCCCGATCGTGACAGCCGGGGCGGCAACCACAGCATTGTATTATACGGTGAATAAAGTGATCCGGAACAACCGCAGTTACATAGGCAGGGAGTTCTGGCATGCATTTAAGACGAATTTCAGGCAGTCAACGATCGTATGGCTGATCCTCCTCTTATTATATGCGATCATGGGATTCGACTGTTATGTGATGTATCAGTATGCAAAAGCAGGTGTTGCGTTAGGAAAAATATATATTGTATTTGCAGTGCTGATGATGTTTGCAACGATGTGGGCAATTTACCTGTTTCCTTATATTGCGCGATTTGAGAATCAGACAAAGATGATCTTAAAAAATGCAGCGCTGATCGCACTGGGAAATCTGTGGAAGACACTGCTTCTCTTTGCCCTGCTCCTTGCAGCAGCATTTGCAGTTTATATATTCCCACCGGCAGTATTTATAATTCCATGTGTATATATGCTGCTTGCTAATTTCATTCTGGAAAAGATTTTTCAGAAATATATGACGCCGGAAGACTTAGAAGCAGAGAAGGAACGGAACATGGAGTATTTCAACTGAGAAACTGAGAACTGTGATCACACAAACCAAATGTGATTATATATTGATTTATAGAAAAAGTTATAGTATATTTTCTTATAGACGTGTAAGGAGCACTTTTCGTAAGGCAGTTGACACGCAGGAAATGGAGAAGTGTATGCAACAGGAAATCACGAGAGTTGCACTGGATGCAATGGGTGGAGATAATGCACCGGGAGAGTTAGTCAAGGGTGCAGTCGATGCTGTGAATGGCAGATCGGACATCAAGGTGCTGTTGGTAGGACAGCAGGATGTGGTTGAGAAAGAACTGAAACAGTATTCTTACCCAAAAGAACAGATTGAAGTGGTACATGCTGAGGAAGTGATCGAGACAGCAGAACCGCCAGTGAATGCAATTCGAAAAAAGAAACAGTCATCAATTGTTGTTGGAATGAATATGGTAAAGCAGAAAGAAGCAGATGCTTTTGTTTCCGCCGGAAGTTCAGGCGCTATCCTTGTCGGAGGACAGGTTATCGTTGGAAGAATCCGCGGAATTGAGAGACCGCCTTTGGCACCATTGATTCCTACGGAAAAGGGAGTCTCTTTATTGATCGACTGTGGTGCGAACGTAGATGCGAGGGCATCACATCTGGTTCAGTTTGCAAAGATGGGATCCATTTATATGGAAAATGTTCTTGGAATTAAGAATCCAAGAGTTGCAATTGTAAATATTGGAGCAGAAGAGGAAAAGGGGAATGCGCTTGTAAAAGAGACATTTCCATTATTAAAAGAGTGTACAGACATTAATTTTGTAGGCAGTATTGAGGCAAGGGAGATTCCACATGGCGAGGCAGATGTCATTGTCTGTGAAGCGTTTGTGGGAAATGTCATCTTAAAACTGTACGAAGGACTGGCGGGTACACTGGTTGGCGCAATCAAGAAGGGTATGATGAGTACTCTGCGAAGCAAAATTGGCGCTGCGCTTGCATTGCCGGCTTTAAAATCTACACTGAAAACATTTGACGCCTCCCAATATGGTGGTGCACCGCTTTTAGGATTGAATGGTCTTGTGGTGAAGACGCATGGAAGTGCCAAGGCAAAGGAAGTTACCAATTCAATTTATCAGTGTGTTACTTTTAAAGAACAGGATATTAATGGTAAGATCAAGAAAAATATTTTAGGTTCTGCAGAACAGGAAGGAATGTAATTATGGAATTCGAAAAACTGAAAAAAATTATCGCTGAAGTATTAAATGTGGATGAAGAGGAAATCACAATGGAAACCACTTTTGTGGATGATCTTGGAGCAGATTCATTGGATGTTTTCCAGATTATTATGGGCTTAGAGGAAGAATTTGATATTGAGATTCCAAATGAAGAAGCTGAGAAAATCGTAACAGTTGGAGACGCAGTGGAACAAATCAAAAATGCTTTAAACTCATAAATATAACTTTTAAGCATACAGGCTGTCGCAACGAAATCTTTTCTATGTGCGACAGCCTCTTTACGTTACTGATAAGAAAAGAGGAGAGGTTTTTTGGTAATGGCTCAGGTGGCTGAGGTATTACGAAAAATCCTCTGTGAGAGGAGAAAATATGGCAAATTTTTTAGAATTACAGGATAAAATTGGATATGAATTCAAACAGGAAAAACTGCTGCGTCAGGCATTGACACACAGCTCTTTTGCGAACGAGAAACATTTGAGAAAACATTCTGATAATGAAAGACTGGAGTTTTTGGGAGATGCGGTGTTGGAAATCGTTTCCAGTGACTTTTTGTATAAGGCATATCCGGACAAGTCGGAAGGAGATCTGACAAAGCTGCGTGCGAGTCTGGTCTGCGAACCGACGCTGGCAATCTGTACCAGAGAGATGGAACTTGGCAAATATCTGTTCCTTGGAAAGGGCGAAAATCTGACAGGTGGAAGAAACCGCAATTCGATTCTCTCGGATGCATTAGAGGCAGTCATCGGAGCAATTTATCTGGATGGTGGATTTGAACATGCAAAAACGTTTATCCATAAATTTATTTTAACAGATATTGAACATAAAAAGCTTTTCTATGACTGCAAGACAAGTTTACAGGAAGTCGTGCAGGGACATTATGAGGAAGAACTGAATTACAGATTAATTTCAGAGGAAGGACCAGACCATGACAAACGCTTCTCAGTAGAGGCAAGGATTGGCGAGCGGGTGATCGGAACAGGAATCGGTCATACAAAGAAGGCTGCCGAGCAGGAAGCTGCCTATCAGGCACTGCTGTTTTTAAAACCGGTCCAGAAAAAATAATGCAGGAAACGGAGTTATGAAATGTATCTGAAAAGTATAGAAGTTCAGGGATTCAAGTCATTTGCAAATAAGATCGTATTCGATTTTCACAATGGGATCACCGGGATCGTTGGACCAAATGGTAGTGGTAAGAGTAATGTCGCAGATGCAGTGCGCTGGGTATTGGGAGAACAGAGTGCAAAACAGCTTCGTGGTGCAAGCATGCAGGATGTTATTTTTGCCGGTACAGAAAACAGAAAACCTTTAAGTTATGCATATGTTGCAATCACTATGGACAACTCAGATCATCAGCTTGCCATTGATTTCGAGGAAGTTACGGTGTCAAGACGTGTTTACCGTTCCGGCGAGAGTGAGTATCTGATTAATGGAAGTCCGTGTCGTCTGAAAGATGTCACAGAACTTTTCTATGATACCGGTATCGGTAAAGAGGGATATTCTATTATCGGTCAGGGACAGATCGAGCGTATCTTAAATGGTAAACCGGAAGAGCGAAGAGAACTTTTTGACGAGGCGGCAGGAATCGTAAAGTATAAAAAGCGAAAAGCAACTGCCCAGAAAAAGTTAGAGAACGAGCGGGAAAATCTGGTGCGTGTCAATGATATTCTGGCAGAGTTAGAGCGTCAGGTCGGTCCGTTGGAGCGCCAGGCGGAAAAAGCCCGTATTTATTTAAAGAAAAAAGAAGAGTTAAAAACGTTTGATGTCAATATGTTCTTATTGGAAATGGAGCGTATTGACAGACAGTTACAGGAAGTCAAAGAAAACTATTCGATTGCGGATCGTGATTATCAGGAAGCAAAAGAAAGTTATGAGCAGATAAAAACAGAATATGAAAAGCTTGAACAGGATATGGCGGCAGAGGACGAAAAGATTAATGCAATCCGTGACGAGATGAGTCAGTCCGCTGTGACAAAGAACAAGCTGGAGAGCCAGATTGAAATCTTAAACGAGCAGATCCGTTCGGCAGAGCATACGGATGAACATATGCAGAGCCGTCTGGATGCCATCGACCATGAGAAAGAAGAACGTATTTCTTCCGGAAAGACTTATGAGGAAGAAAAGGTTACTCTGGACGCACAGATCTCTGAGATTGAGGAAAAGAAAAAAGCAGCGGAAGAAGCACTTCAGACATTGCAGACAGAGATCGCGAGATGTACGGAAGGCATGGAAAAAGGCAAAAGCGAATTGATTGAACTGTTGAACAGCAAGGCTTCCATTAAGGCAAGACAACAGCGGTTTGACACGATGGAAGAACAGGTCAACATCCGAAAAGCTCAGTTAAACCAGAGACTGCTTGCAAGAAAAACAGAGGAAGCAGATTTAGATTCTGTTTTAGCAGAGTATCAGAAAGATTTAGATTCCGTCAATCAGAAAATAAAAGAGCTGAAACAGGCCGGACTTTCCATGGAGGAGAAAAGCCGCGACTGGAAGAAAAAATCCATTGAGACAACGCATACATTAGAGGAGACACTTGCAAGATATAACAAGCAGCAGTCCAAATTAGAATCTCTGAAAAATATTGCAGAGCGCTATGATGGATATGGTAACAGTATCCGCAAAGTGATGGAACAAAAGGAGCAGAATAAGGGACTTCTTGGAGTTGTTTCTGATCTGATCCAGGTGGAGAAGAAGTATGAAGTTGCCATCGAGACGGCATTGGGTGGAAATATCCAGAATATCGTCACCGAGGATGAAGAGACTGCGAAGAAGATGATCTCTTTCTTAAAAGAGAACCGTCTGGGACGTGCAACTTTTTTACCTCTTACAAGTGTAGATGGAAAAGGCAACTTTAAAAATATGGATGCCCTAAAAGAACCGGGCGTCATTGGACTTGCCAATACGTTAGTTAAAACAGAGGCAAAATACGAGGGCGTGACTGCCTACCTGTTAGGAAGAGTGATCGTCACAGAGAATATTGATTTTGCAATCAAACTGGCAAAGAAGAATCATTATTCCCTTCATATCGTAACGTTAGAGGGAGAGTATTTAAGCCCGGGTGGCTCCATGACAGGTGGTGCATTCCGCAATAACAGTAATCTTCTCGGAAGAAACCGTGAGATCGAAGAATTAGAGGAACTGATCAGCAAGTCAGAACAGAAGATAAAGGAAAGCCGCAACCGGCTGGAGGATATCAAGACAGCACAGAGTCTGCTCGTGGATGATATCGAAGCCAATAAGGCAGAACTACAGGAGCAGCTGATTTTACAGAATACGGCAAAAATGAATGTGGATCGTGCAGCGGCGCAGAAGAACGAAAGTGAAAATGTGTATGCGGGACTGATCGCAGAAAACCATGAGATAGAGAAACAGCTTCAGGAAATCAGCGATAATAAAGCAAAGATATCAGAAGAAATTGAATATGTGAAAAACCGTGAGAGCCAGATTGAGGAAGAAAATAAGAACTTCCAGCAAATTCTGGATGCGAAAAGTGCAGACGTGGAATCTGCCACAAATGCGGTATCACAGGTGACATTAGAACTTGCGGGAATCCGTCAGAAGGCAGAATTCGTAATGGAAAATCTCACACGTATCCAGAGCGAGATCAGGCGGTTTGACGACGAGCGCGAAGGCGTGTTAAACGAAGCGAAGAATGCGAAAGCAGATGTGGAGAAAAAACGTCAGGATATCGAGGAGATTAAAAAGACAATTTTAAATTCCTCAGATTATCAAAAAGAGCAGGAGAATACTTTAAAAGAGCATATCCGGAAGAAAGAGGAGATGTCTGCTTCCTACAAGGGATGTTTCCAAAAACAGGAGGATGTTTCCAAAAAAATCGCAGATCTCGATAAAGAGATTTACCGTTTGAACAGTCAGAGAGAAAAACTCGAAGAAGCCGGAAACTACCAGACGAATTATATGTGGGAGGAGTACGAGCTGACACTGCATGCAGCGATGGAGTTGAGGGATGAGGCATTTTCGGATCTTACGGATCTGAAAAAACAGATTGCAGGCATCAAAGATGACATTCGAAAACTGGGAGATGTCAATGTCAATGCCATTGAAGATTACAAAGAAATCTCGGAGCGTTACGGTTTCTTAAAGGGACAGCATGATGATCTGATTGAGGCAGAAAAGACTCTGGTTGGAATTATTGAAGAACTGGATACCGGAATGCGCAAACAGTTTATGGAAAAATTTGCAGAAATTCAGCGCGAGTTTGATAAAGTGTTTAAGGAGCTTTTCGGTGGTGGAAAAGGAACGCTTGAACTTGTGGAAGATGAGGATATCTTAGAGTGCGGCATCCGCATCATCGCACAGCCGCCAGGAAAGAAATTACAGAACATGATGCAGATGTCCGGTGGAGAAAAATCACTCACAGCAATCTCACTGCTTTTTGCAATCCAGAATTTAAAACCTTCTCCATTCTGTCTGTTAGACGAGATCGAGGCGGCTCTGGATGATTCCAACGTCAGCCGTTTTGCAAAATATTTACATAAGCTGACTAAGAGCACGCAGTTTATTGTCATTACCCACAGACGTGGCACCATGGCTGCAGCGGATCGTCTGTACGGTATCACCATGCAGGAAAAAGGTGTTTCCACATTAGTTTCGGTCAATCTGATCGATGATGATCTGAGCAACTAATTCAGAGGACACAATGGGACAAATCATATAGAAACGAGGAAAAAGGGATGAGCGAAGAAAAAAAAGGCTTCTGGAGCCGTCTGGTTTCCGGGCTGAGCAAGACGAGGGATAATATTGTTTCCGGTATTGATGCGGTATTCAATGGATTTTCAAATATTGATGACGATTTCTATGAAGAGATCGAAGAGATTCTCATTATGGGTGATATCGGTGTCAATGCAACGGAAGCTATCATTGAGAACCTGAAGAAAAAAGTAAAGGAAAATCATATCAAAGATCCGGCAGAGTGCAAGGAACTTCTGATCAACAGTATCAAAGAGCAGATGGATGTCGGAGAGACAGCCTATCGTTTTGAAAACGAGAAATCTGTGGTGCTGGTGATCGGTGTCAACGGTGTTGGAAAGACGACATCCGTTGGAAAGCTCGCAGGAAAATTAAAAGATCAGGGAAAAAAGGTTGTCCTTGCGGCAGCAGACACATTCCGCGCCGCAGCCGGAACGCAGCTTCAGGAGTGGGCAAACCGCGCCGGAGTGGAGATGATCGGCGGACAGGAAGGCGCTGATCCGGGAGCTATCGTATATGATGCGGTGGCAGCAGCAAAAGCGCGAAATGCAGATGTACTTTTATGTGATACCGCAGGCAGACTTCATAATAAAAAGAATTTGATGGAAGAACTTCGCAAGATTAACCGTATTCTGGAAAAAGAATATCCGGATGCGTTCCGCGAGACACTGGTTGTTCTGGATGCAACGACCGGACAGAATGCGCTTGCGCAGGCAAGAGAGTTTGCAGATGTGGCAGATATCACCGGAATTATCCTGACAAAAATGGATGGAACAGCAAAGGGTGGAATCGCCGTTGCGATCCATTCAGAACTTGGCATTCCGGTAAAATATATCGGAGTCGGGGAGACAATCGAGGACTTGCAGAAATTCGATTCCAATCAGTTTGTGAATGCATTATTTGATGTACAGGAGGACAAATCCTCTCCTCGCCCATGAGGAGCAAATTTCATGATATGAAATTGGATTTTTTCTTCGAAAAAACAAGGAGGATTAATATGCTTACATTAGACAAGTTTGAGGAGGCTTCCGAAAAGGTAAAGGAAGTCACGACAGAGACAAAACTGGTTTACAGTGATTATTTCAGCCAGCAGACAGGAAACAAGGTTTATTTAAAACCGGAGAATATGCAGTTTACAGGCGCATATAAAGTGCGCGGCGCATATTATAAGATCAGCACACTGACTGAGGAGGAAAGAGCGAAGGGACTTATCACTGCCTCCGCAGGAAATCATGCGCAGGGTGTTGCCTACGCTGCAAAATGTTATGGATGCAAGGCAGTCATTGTCATGCCTACCACGACACCGCTCATCAAAGTAAACCGTACCAAGAGCTACGGCGCAGAGGTTGTACTTTACGGAGATGTGTACGATGAGGCATGTCAGAAAGCTTATGAGCTCGCAGAGAAAGAGGGATATACATTTATTCATCCATTCGATGATCTCGCAGTTGCAACCGGTCAGGGCACGATCGCAATGGAAATTTTCAAAGAGCTTCCGCTGGTAGAATATATTCTTGTACCGATCGGAGGAGGCGGACTTGCAACAGGTGTTTCCACTCTTGCAAAATTATTAAATCCAAAGATCAAAGTGATCGGTGTAGAACCGGCAGGTGCAAACTGTATGCAGGCGTCTTTTGCAGCAGGAAAAGTGACAACCCTTCCGACTGTCAGCACAATTGCAGACGGTACAGCCGTTAAGACACCGGGCAGCAAGATTTTCCCTTATATCCGGCAAAATCTGGATGATATCATCACAGTTGAGGATGATGAGCTGGTAGCAGCTTTCCTTGACATGGTGGAAAACCATAAGATGATCGTGGAAAATTCAGGACTTTTAACTGTAGCGGCATTAAAACATCTGGATGTGTCCGACAAACGGATCGTATCCATTTTAAGTGGCGGTAATATGGATGTCATCACCATGTCATCTGTCGTACAGCAGGGACTGATCTTAAGAGACAGAATCTTCACTGTGTCTGTTTTGCTTCCGGATAAGCCGGGCGAACTCTGCAAAGTGTCCGGTATTATTGCGGCACAGCAGGGAAATGTCATCAAATTGGAACACAATCAGTTTGTTACAACAAACCGAAGCGCAGCCGTGGAACTCCGCATTACATTAGAGTGTTTTGGCACAGATCACAAGAAACAGATCATCAAAGCACTGGAAAAAGAAGGGTACAAACCAAAGGTTGTCCGCACCAGCTTATAAGATTTATAAGTATTACTAAATTGAATCTTGACAGACAATCGTATATGATGGTTGTGGATTTGTCACATTTTTAAGTGAAAGGGGTATTATCAATGAAAAAAATAGAAGAGTATGTAAGAACCATACCGGATTTTCCGGAACCGGGCATTATGTTCCGTGATGTAACAAGTGTATTACAGGATCCGGATGGATTAAAGCTGTCGATCGATTCCATGATCAAATTGTTAGATGGAGTAGATTTTGACATTATTGCAGGTGCGGAGTCCAGAGGATTTATTTTCGGAGTTCCGGTTGCTTATGCCATGCATAAAGGATTTATTCCGATCCGTAAGAAAGGCAAACTTCCATGCGAGACGGTATCAGAGGAGTATGATCTGGAGTACGGCAGCGCTGT
>OGDJ01000346.1_pt1 | contig 32103 bp, 27 predicted proteins | sample 1570401 | NCBI WGS metagenome assembly OGDJ01 (sample SAMEA2582185, study PRJEB24529) | metagenome | biome: Human gut stool | place: China | collected 2011
ATTTAGGTTTTGCTGACTGGCTAATGTATGGTACGCCAGTCATGTTAGTTTTGTTCCCGATTATTATTGGTTGGCTATATCTTGTTTTTAAACCCAAATTAAGCCTTCGTTTTGCTGCTGAATTTGAAAAAATTCACATGACTAAACAACGTGTTTTAACCTTGGTCATTTTTATCACTGTAGCAATTCTGTGGATTTTTGGTGGGTACCTTAACCCTATTATTTCTCAATCATTAGGTTTACCCAAACCTATTGGCAGCTTTGACAGTATGGTGGCGCTCTCCGCAGCGATTGTCATTTGTGTAACGGGTATCGCAAGTTGGAAACAAGTGCAAGAAAATACAGAATGGGGCGTGCTATTCCTTTTTGGTGGCGGCTTAACCTTAAGTTCTGTGCTTACCCATTCTGGTGCAAGCAAAATCATGGCGGATGGTATCGTCTTCATCATTGAAGGCGGGCACTACTATGTGATGGCATTAATTGTTGCCGCCTTTATTGTCTGCTTAACTGAGTTTACCTCAAACACAGCAAGTGCTGCTTTACTGGTTCCAATCTTTATTTCTATTGCAAATGCACTGAATATGCCACCACTTGGTTTTGCGATGATTATTGGCCTAGGGGCATCTTGTGCCTTTATGATGCCGGTCGGGACACCACCAAATGCGATTGTGTACTCGACAGGTTTTGTGAAACAATCTGAAATGATCCGCGTGGGTAAATTTATTGATTTAACCTGTATGCTAATTATCGGGACAATTGCTTATATCTTCTGGATGTAACCTTTAAAACCTAATAAGTGCGGTTAAAAACAAGATGATTTTTAACCGCACTTTTTTATTTTATTTACGCAAACGTTTGCCTGAAATAAAAATTAACGTATAATTCGCACAATTTTTTTACTTAGGGAAACCAAATGAATAACAACCTGCTTTATACGGTGGAAGACAAACCACCTTTCGGATTGAGTTTACTCCTTGCCGCACAACATTTACTTGCTGCACTAGGGGGAATTATTGCCGTACCATTAGTCATTGGTAACGTCTTAAAATTACCGACTGAAGATACCATTACGTTAGTTAATGCAGCGCTTTTAATTTCAGGTGTAGTGACCGTTATCCAATGTAAAGGCTTGGGGCCTATTGGTATTCGTTTGCCAAGTGTGATGGGGACCAGTTTTACTTTCGTTGCTGCTGCACTTGCCATCGGTTTCAGTGAATATGGCATCGCTGGTATATTAGGCTCTTCTCTCATTGGTTCCTTAGTGATGATTATCGGCAGTTTCTTCATGCCATATATTCGTAAATTGTTCCCACCACTTGTGACAGGGACTGTTGTCATGATGATCGGCTTAAGCCTCATTCCTGTTGCCGTTGACTGGTTCGCAGGTGGTCAACGTGGTGATGCAAATTATGCGACGCCAGAAAATTTAATGATGGCGAGCTTTGTCTTAGTGATCGTGGTAGCCCTTGTACAATGGGGAAAAGGGATTTTCTCTGCAGCCGCCATCGTTATTGGGATGATGACTGGTTATATCGTTTGTTTAGCCATGGGCTGGGTGAGCTTTGAAGGTGTAAAACAAGCACAAACTTTCGCGATTCCACAACCACTACACTTTGGCTTAGCTTTCCCTATTTCAGGTATTATCGGCATGTCCATTGCCTATTTAGTGACAATCGTTGAATCAAGCGGTAACTTCTTAGCACTAGGTAATGCCACCAAAACCGAAATCACTGGCAGACATTTACGCGGCGGGGTTTTAGCCGATGGTTTAGGATCTGCCTTAGCGGCCATTATGTCCACTACGCCATTCTCATCATTCTCACAAAACATTGGTGTCATTTCTCTAACTGGCGTGGCAAGCCGTCACGTGGTTGCGCTAACCGGTGTGCTTCTAGCACTAGCGGGCCTATTCCCTGTATTCGGTGCATTAATTGTATCAATTCCATTACCAGTATTAGGCGGTGCAGGCTTAATGATGTTCGCGATGATTATCGCTGCAGGTATTCAAATGTTAGATAAAGTCGCACGTAGTAAACGTAATGGCTTAATCATCGCCATTTCTATTGGCTGTGGCTTAGCGGTGACAACTCGTCCTGAATTGCTTGATAAATTACCGCACTTTTTCAAAGAAGTGCTCGGTTCAGGCATTACCGTAGGTTCATTACTTGCCTTAATTCTTAACCTCGTGCTTCCTGAAGATAAAGTGGAAGAAACAAAAGAATCAAAATAGATAGCGAATAAGGGCAGATTAACACTGCCCTTTTCTTTTCCTGTAAAACATTTCTAAAACTGACCGCACTTTGTTAAAATCATGCATCATTTTCCATTTATCAAGGAATAAAAATGGCAGATTTACCTTTCTTCGTTGAGCTCAACGAACAAAATCTTACTGAAACGTTGCAACGTTCTGTTGAAACCCCACTTGTCATTAACTTTTATGCACCAAGCCATAAAGAATCAGATGATTTTGCCAAAGTTCTACAACGTGTTGCAGAACAACATCAAGGACAATTTATCCTCGGCTTAGTCAATTGTGAAACAGAGCAAATGATTGCTGCACAATTTCGTATTCAAGCGTTACCAACGACCTATCTTTTCAAAGAGGCTCAAGCAATAGATGCGTTCCCTGGAGCATTAGATGAAACCAGCTTATTACAACGTTTGAGTGCGATTTTGCCAAAAGAAGAAGATTTAAAATTCCAAAAAGCCTTAGATTTTTTACAAGTGGAAGATTACAACTCCGCCCTTCCATTACTGAAAGAGGCTTGGGAGCTTTCAGATAAGAAAAACAGCGATGTGGCATTACTTTATGCGGAAACCTATATTGCCATGAAAAAAACAGAGCCTGCGGCAGATATTTTAGCGCAAATTCCGATTCAGGATCGCGATAGCCGTTGGCATGGATTACAGGCGCAGATTGAGCTTTTAATTAAAGCGGCTGATACGCCAGAAATTCAGCAATTACAAGCGGATTATGCGAAAAATCCAACACCTGAAATTGCGTTGAAATTGGCAGTTCAGCTACATCAAGCCAATCGAAACGAAGAAGCATTGGATTTATTATTTAGCATTCTTAAACAAGATCTTTCTGCGGAAAATGGTGAAGTAAAACAACAGTTTTTATCTATTTTATCAGCCATTGGCAATGCAGATCCTATCACCAATAAATATCGCCGATTGCTGTATTCATTGCTTTACTAATACGATCAACTATTTTTTTATGCATGAAGGCTTTATAATGAACGAATTCCAAAAGCCTCATGCTTTATTTTATATAACAAAGGATTCTTTATGTCAGACGTTAAACACAGCAAATTATTAATTTTAGGTTCAGGCCCTGCAGGTTATACTGCCGCTATTTATGCCGCACGTGCAAACTTAAAACCTGTTTTAGTGACCGGTCTTCAACAAGGTGGCCAACTTACTACCACGGACGAAATTGAAAACTGGCCAGGTGATTTTGAAATGACCACTGGTCCAGGTTTAATGCAACGTATGTTGCAGCACGCTGAAAAATTTGAAACGGAAATCGTGTTTGATCATATCAACAAAGTCGATTTATCTTCTCGCCCGTTCAAACTTTATGGCGATATGCAAACCTTCACATGTGATGCATTAATCATCGCAACAGGCGCATCAGCACGTTATATCGGATTAGAATCTGAAACCGCTTATAAAGGCCGCGGTGTTTCAGCTTGTGCAACCTGTGATGGTTTCTTCTATCGCAATAAACCGGTTGCCGTTGTGGGTGGCGGAAATACCGCCGTTGAAGAAGCACTTTACTTGGCTAATATTGCGTCTGAAGTACATTTAATCCACCGTCGTGATAGTTTCCGTGCGGAAAAAATCTTAATCGATCGCTTATACAAAAAAGTCGAAGAAGGCAAAATCGTGCTTCATACTGACCGCACTTTGAATGAAGTGTTAGGCGATAACATGGGCGTAACTGGTGTACGTTTAGAAAACGTGAAAACCGGCGGAAAAGAAGACGTGAAATTAGACGGTTTATTTATTGCCATCGGTCATGCACCAAATACTGAAATCTTCCAAGGTCAGCTTGAACTTAACAACGGTTATATTGTGGTTAAATCAGGTCTTGAAGGCAACGCAACAGCAACCTCTGTGGAAGGCGTATTTGCTGCAGGTGATGTAATGGATCACAACTATCGTCAAGCCATTACTTCAGCTGGAACAGGCTGTATGGCGGCATTAGATGCTGAACGTTATTTAGATGCACAAGAATAAGTGCGTTAAATTTTCATGTAAGGTGCGTAAAACAAGGTTTCACGCACCTATTATTTTTCAAAGGTAGATTTTTTTAATCCTCCACCAAACTCATCCTATCCTAGGATAAATAAAAACAATGGACAAACTTCGCCAAAAATATTTACAAAAATGGCTTCGTGCGCAGCAACAACCTGTTAAAAAATTAATGCGCACCAATATTGCCCTTGCCACACTTTCTTCCTTAATTCTTGTGGCTCAAACCTATTTTCTTGCAACATTGCTCGACAAGCTCATTATGCAACATGTCGATCGCATTGAACTGGTTCCCTATTTTATTGCATTAATCATTACTTTTGCTTTACGTGCGGTCATTTTATGGCTACGTGAAAAAATTGGTTTTAAAGCAGGTCGATTACTACGCAATCATATGCGTCAAAAGATTTTAGATAAAATCCATCAAGTTGGTCCCGCAACCATCAATAACAAACCAGCCGGAAGCTGGGCGAGTATCATGCTTGAACAAGTGGAAAATCTACACAACTTCTATGCGCGTTTCTTACCACAACAAAGTTTGTCTGCCATTGTACCAATGGTGATTTTAATTGCTGTATTCCCGCTCAACTGGGCCGCTGGACTGATTTTGATGATCACCGCACCACTTGTGCCAATTTTTATGATTCTGGTAGGGATTGCGGCGGCAGACAGCAGCCAAAAAAATATGGCTACCCTTTCTCGCTTAAGTGCTCAATTTTTGGATCGCTTACGCGGTTTAGAAACCTTGCGTCTTTTCAACCGCACTTCAGAACAAACACAACATATTGAAAGCACAACGGAAGACTTCCGTGAAACGACCATGGCTGTACTTAAAATGGCGTTTCTCTCTTCTGCCGTGTTAGAGTTTTTCACGTCCATTTCCATTGCTTTAATGGCAGTGTACTTTGGTTTTAGCTATTTAGGCCAAGTCGAATTTGGTACTTATGGCACCACGCTGACCTTATTTACCGGCTTTTTCTGCTTAATTCTTGCACCAGAGTTTTATCAACCACTGCGTGATCTCGGGACTTACTATCATGATCGTGCAGCCGGTATTGGTGCTGCTGATGCCATTGTCGATTTCTTAGAAGCAGATTATTTAATTGCACATCAAGGCAATGAACAAATTCCAGCACAAAGTGCGGTCGAAATTCAGGCTGAAAATTTAGTGGCACTTTCTCCACAAGGTCAACCATTAACGAAGCCCCTTTCATTCCATATTCCGAAAGAAAGCCATATTGCTCTTGTCGGCCAAAGTGGCGCAGGAAAAACCTCTTTAATCAATGTATTACTGGGTTTCTTACCTTATGAAGGCAGCTTAAAAATTAACGGTGTTGAACTTAATCAAAGCCGTTTAAGCGACTGGCGTAAACAAATTGCTTGGGTCGGACAAAACCCATTACTACTACAAGGTAGCATCAAAGAAAATCTACTTTTAGGTGATATTCAAGCAACTGATGAGCAAATTGAGCAAGCCTTGATTTCTGCTCAAGCGAAAGAGTTTACTGATAAATTAGGCTTGGATAGCGAAATTAAAGATGGTGGGATGGGTGTATCCGTAGGCCAAGCGCAACGCTTAGCTATCGCACGTGCTTTACTACGCAAAGGCAATTTATTATTGCTCGATGAGCCAACGGCTAGCCTTGATGCTCAGTCTGAAAATCTGGTACTTGCTGCCCTTGCAGAAATGAGCCATAACCAAACCACCTTAATGATCACACACCGCATTGAAGATCTAAAACAATGCGACAACATTTTAGTGATGCAAGAAGGTGAAATTGTTCAACAAGGCCATTTCAACCAATTAAAAGATCAAGGCTTCTTTGCCGAATTATTGGCTCAACGAAAAGAGGATATTCAATAATGCATGCTTTACTTCCCTTTTTACGTTTATTTAAATTCGCCAAGTTGCCTTTATTTTTAGGCTTGGTTTTAATGATTACGGGCCTCGCATCGAGTATTGGTTTGCTAACCACATCGGGTTGGTTTTTAGCGGCAACAGCAATTGCGGGTCTTGGCACGTTATTTAATTTCTTCTATCCATCTGCTTCTGTTCGTGGGCTTGCTATTAGCCGCACCCTTTTCCGCTATTTTGAAAAGTTGGTGACACACGATGCGACTTTCCGCATTTTGGCTAAATTACGGGTACAAGTTTTTGAGAAGATTATTCCATTAAGCCCTGCGGTGTTAAATCGCTACCGTAACAGCGATTTATTAAACCGCTTAGTGTCTGATGTGGATACCCTCGATAGTCTTTATCTCCGCTTAATTGCGCCTTTTATTACGGCTATTTTTGTGATTCTAGCTATGTGTATTGGCCTAAGTTTCGTCAATGCACCTTTAGCCTTAGGTCTAGGTGTGAGCCTGCTTTTATTGGTATTGGTTATTCCAACCGTTTTCTACCAACTTGGTAAAAAATTCGGTGATAAACTTGTGCATTCACGTGCACTTTACCGCACACAATTCTTAGAATTTATCCAAGCGCAAGCTGAATTATTGCTTTTTAATGCCGAAGATAAATTGAAAGATAACATGGCTAAAACCGAAGCAAATTGGCAAGCAGACCAGCAAAAAGAAGCCAATTTAAGCGGATTTTCAACCGCCCTTTCACTCTTTTTAAATGGTTTGATTATTGCCGCAATGTTGTGGTTTAGCTCACAAGCGGAGTTTGGTAACGATGAATATCGCATGGCGTTTATTGCGCTCTTCACTTTTGCGGCCTTAGCCTCATTTGAAATCTTAATGCCATTAGGCTCGGCATTCTTACATATCGGGCAAGTAATTGCGTCAGCTGAACGCGTGACAGATATTATCGAACAGCAACCATTAGTGACTTTTAATGGCAAAGCGGAGTTCGATCACAACGCTACTACATTAATTGAAGCGAAAGATCTTTCTTTCACTTATCCTGAACGTCAAAATCGTGCTTTAGAAAACCTGAATTTAACCATTCAAAAAGGCAAAAAGGTCGCAATTTTAGGTAAAACAGGCAGCGGAAAATCCACGTTATTACAGCTTTTAGTACGTAATTATGATGCAAACCAAGGGGAATTACGCCTTGCTGGTAAGCCCATTGCTGATTACGCAGAAGACACATTACGCAGCCAATTCTGCTTTTTAACGCAACGAGTTCATGTATTTAGCGATACACTTCGTCAAAATCTGCAATTCGCAAGTGCGGTCAATATTTCAGATGAAAAAATAATTGAGGTGTTAAATCAGGTTGGTTTAGGCAAATTGTTGGAACAAGAACAAGGCTTAGATATTTGGCTCGGTGATGGTGGCCGTCCACTTTCTGGTGGAGAACAACGTCGTTTAGGCTTGGCTCGTATTCTGCTTAATGATGCACCAATTTTATTATTAGATGAGCCAACTGAAGGTTTAGACCGTGAAACTGAACGCCAAATTCTGCGTTTGATTCTTGCCCATGCTGAAAATAAAACCTTAATTATGGTGACTCACCGCTTAACGGCGATTGAGCAATTTGATGAGCTTTGTGTGATTGATGAAGCGAAGCTAATTGAAAAAGGCACTTATGCAGAATTATTACAATTAGAAAAAGGGTTCTTTAAACAATTAGTGGAGCGTGTGTAAAACAAGGAAGGATAAGTTGGGTGGAAATCTTCCCAGCTTATTCTCGGCACACAGAAATTCCGACTTTGGCTGCTTTCTTCCGAACCTGACCGAGTAAACCGGACACCGTTGCGAGAGACCGAGAAGATTTCCATTGATATCGCAATGCGATTAGGTGGGCTATTATGCAAGAATTGGCCCTGTATTGCAAAGGTTAATTTATCAATTCGGTGAATTTGACGAGAAAATCAACCGCACTTTTAAGGTAAAACCATGAACTATCTCCAATACTACCCTACCGATGTTGTAAATGGCGAAGGCACCCGTTGTACCCTTTTCGTTAGCGGTTGTACGCATGGTTGCCGTGGTTGCTACAATCAAAAGAGCTGGTCTTTTGATAATGGCGTATTATTTGATGAAGCGATGGAACAACAGATCATCAATGATTTAAAAGATACGCGTATTAAACGTCAAGGGCTCACGCTTTCTGGTGGAGATCCGATGCATCCTCGTAATGTCGAAGCCTTACTTCCTTTTGTTCAACGTGTCAAAAAAGAATGTCCCGATAAAGACATTTGGGTGTGGACGGGATATAAACTGGATGAACTTGATGATTATCAACGTCAAATGTTGCCTTATATTGACGTGCTCATTGATGGAAAATTTATACAAGAACAGGCTGATCCAAGCTTAGTTTGGCGCGGTTCAGCCAATCAAGTGATTTATCGTTTTAAGGTTTAACCGAATAAGCTTAAGCTATTCTGCCAAGCCGTTTCTTTAATTACTTCAGCATTTTCACTTCTTAAACAGCATAACGCTTCAAAGGTGTGAACTATCCGCTCTGGTCGATTAGGTTGTCCTTGAAAGCCAAACACCGGCATATCTGGTGTATCCGTTTCTAACACCAACGCCTCTAATGGCAACTTCGCAATCGCTTGGCGCGTTTTGTTCGCGCGTTCATAAGTAATCGTGCCGCCTACGCCAATTTTATAGCCTAAATCCACAAATCGTTTTGCTTGGTCGAAACTCCCCGCAAAACCATGTACGACACCACATTTTGGCAAATTGGCTTGTTTTAAAAAACGGAATAATTGCTCATGGGATTTTCGGCTATGCAAATTGACCGACAGATTATATTTCTTCGCTAAATAAAGCTGACTCTCCAGAAAGTGCTGTTGTTTTTGCCATAATTCATCCGCCAATAAATCTGGAATCGCACATTCTAAGCCTATTTCTGCTACGGCTGTACAATTTTGATCACGTACAGATAATGCCGCATCCAATATCTCTAAATCATGCTCTTGATGCTCTTTGATATAAAGAGGATGCAACCCAAGCCCACAATAAAGATGCTCAGAGAAAAGTGCGGTTATATTTTGAATCGTTTTAAAATCCGACTCTTTTACCGCCACAATCAAGATTTTCTGCACATCAGCTTGCTTAGCGTTCTCCACCAGCTGAGCTAATGGCTCACCAGTGTTATGATGAAGATAATCAAGGTGGGTATGAGTATCGAAGAAAGGCATCGCGTTATTTCACTTAAGAAAAAGGTGTGCAGATTACGCATCCACACACCGAATTGATTATTCTACAGAAACGGATGTAATCACAACATCTTCTGTCGGAACGTCTTGGTGGAAGCCTTTATTACCGGTTTTTACTTTCTTGATTTTATCAACCACATCCATGCCTTCAACCACTTCGCCGAATACGGCATAGCCCCATTCTTGCACAACTTCACGGCCAAACATCTCTTTTGAGCGATAGTTTAAGAAGTCATTATCAGCTACGTTAATGAAGAATTGTGCTGTTGCAGAATGTGGATCAGAGGTACGCGCCATGGCGATTGTGCCACGTTTATTGCTTAAACGATTGTTAGCTTCATTTTGGATCGGTGCGTTTGTTGCTTTTTCACGCATTCCGCTTTCCATACCACCGCCTTGGATCATAAATCCATCAATAACACGATGGAAAATTGTGTTATTATAGAAACCGTTTTTACAATAATTTAAAAAGTTTTCTGCGGTGATTGGCGCTTTATCAAAATCAAGTTTAATTTTAATATCGCCAAAATTTGTGTGTAATGTAACCATGTTGTTTTCCTCTTGAAAATTAAGGCGTTCATTATTCCACAAATGGCGAGAAAGTGCCACCATGAGCAGAAAAAGTGCGGTCGTTTTACAACCTGTTTTAAGAGAAAAAATATGTTAAAGATTTTTAATACCCTCACTCGTGAAAAAGAAGTGTTCAAACCTATCCATGAAGGAAAAGTGGGTATGTATGTGTGCGGCGTGACTGTTTACGATTTATGCCATATTGGCCACGGTCGTACCTTTGTGTGTTTTGATGTAATTGCTCGCTATTTACGCTCTTTAGGCTACGATTTAACTTATGTGCGTAATATCACGGATGTGGATGATAAAATCATTAAACGTGCATTAGAAAACAAAGAAACCTGCGATCAACTTGTAGATCGTATGGTGCAAGAAATGTATAAAGATTTTGATGCATTAAACGTACTACGTCCAGATTTCGAACCTCGTGCGACACATCATATCCCTGAAATTATTGAGATTGTGGAGAAACTGATTGCACGTGGTCATGCTTATGTTGCAGACAATGGTGACGTGATGTTTGACGTAGAGAGCTTTAAAGAATACGGCAAATTATCACGCCAAGATCTTGACCAATTACAAGCCGGTGCACGTATTGAAATTAATGAAATCAAGAAAAATCCAATGGATTTCGTGCTTTGGAAAATGTCAAAAGAAAACGAACCAAGCTGGCCATCTCCATGGGGCGCAGGTCGTCCAGGTTGGCACATTGAATGTTCAGCGATGAACTGCAAACAACTTGGTGAACACTTTGATATTCACGGTGGTGGTTCTGATTTAATGTTCCCACACCACGAAAATGAAATTGCGCAATCTTGCTGTGCTCATGGCGGCCAATATGTGAATTATTGGATCCATTCCGGCATGATCATGGTAGATAAAGAAAAAATGTCGAAATCCCTCGGCAACTTCTTCACTATTCGTGATGTATTAAACCACTACAATGCAGAAGCGGTGCGTTATTTCTTACTAACGGCACACTATCGTAGCCAACTCAATTATAGTGAAGAAAACCTGAATTTAGCACAAGGTGCATTAGAACGTTTGTACACCGCTTTACGTGGCACCGATCAAAGTGCGGTTGCTTTTGGCGGTGAAAATTTTGTGGAAGCCTTCCGTGAAGCAATGGACGATGATTTCAATACACCGAACGCTCTTTCTGTCTTATTTGAGATAGCGCGTGAAATCAATAAATTGAAAACTGAAGATGCAGAAAAAGCCAATGGTCTCGCTGCGCGTTTACGTGAATTAGCGGGTATCTTAGGTTTACTTCAACAAGATCCAGAAAAATTCTTACAAGCAGGCTCTGACGATGATGAAGTCGCAAAAATTGAAGCGCTCATCAAACAACGCAACGAAGCGCGTGCAGCTAAAGATTGGGCAACTGCGGATGCGGCACGTAATGAACTCACCGCAATGGGTATTGTTTTAGAAGATGGCGCTAACGGCACGACGTGGCGTAAACAATAATCTTGCTTTGATATAAAAACTGCGGTCAATTTGACCGCAGTTTTTCTTTTAAGAAGAAAGCATTACATTTTCGGTTTTTCCATTGTTTTTGCTTTTTTCTTCATTTCTTTTGCTTTCATTTCTTTTGTTTTCATATCATCAGATTTCATTCCTTCTGATTTCATATTATCCATTGTCATGTCGTGAGATTTCATATCATGAGATTTCATCATCCCATCAGATGCCATTTTGTCGTTTTGCATTGGCATAGCGTCTTTTGTCATCGGCATGGAATCTTTTGCCATCGACATTTCATTAGATTTCATATCGGTCGCATAAAGACTGGTTGCAAAGAAAAGTGCAGCAATAGCAGTAAAGGTTGTTTTTACAGTAATATTTTTCATTTTGAATCTTCCTTAAATTTGTGAATAATTAACGTGATCTAGAAAGGTCTTTCCCTTTCATTATCATTAGACGAATCAGGAACCTTTTTCTTACACATTTTCCAAGGAAAAAATATGAAAACCGGAATTTCCGATAAAGAACTGATACAAATTAGAGAGCAAATGCTGAAGTTTGCCACATTACAGGTGAGTAATCCTGTATTAGCTGAAGATTTGGTTCAAGAAAGTTTTTTGAGTGCATTTAACCATCTTGAGCAATTTAAACGACAAGCGGCATTTAAGACCTGGGTCTTTGCTATCTTAAAAAATAAAATCATCGATTTTCTTCGCCAGAAAGGCAAACTTGTACTGGAAACCGAAATAGAAGATGAAGAACAAACCAATCATTTCTTTGATGAAGGGGGACACTGGAAAGCTGAACATTCTCCACTCGATCTCGAAATGAGCGAAAGTGCGGTCTATTCCGAAGAGTTTTGGCTGATTTTTGAAACTTGCTTAACTTGCCTGCCTGCCAAACAAGCCAAGATTTTTATGATGAGAGAGTTTTTGGAATTATCTTCCGAAGAAATTTGCCAAGAAAATCAACTAAGCATAAGTAACTTGCACACGACACTCTATCGTGCCCGCTTACAACTTCAAAACTGCTTATCTCATAAACTTTAGGGAGTAATTTTATGAAATGTCGCCAAGCGACTCGCCTCATATCAGATGCGCAAGAACGCTCATTAATGACTAAAGAAAAAATTGGGCTCAATTTGCATCTTGCCATCTGTACACATTGCCGTAAATTTCAACGAAATTGTGGCACATTGAGAAAATTAATGAAGGATTTCAAAGGATAAAAAAGCGGAAGACAACTTCCGCTTGTTGGTCTATTACTTCGCAATTAATGCTGTTACACGTGAAATTACTTCCTTGACTTCATCATCTGTCAATTTACCTTCTTTCACAAATTGCACCTTGCCGGTTTTATCAAGCAAAATAATCACGCTGTCTTTTTCACGCAATCCCCATGCATTTTTGACCGCACTTTTATCATCTAAAATCACTTGGCTGTGGGCATTTTCTTTTTTACCTTTTTCTGCACTACTTTTCACAAACATGCCTGTACCCACAACAGCATCATCTGCATTAATAATCGTCGTGGTTTGATATTTAGCTTGGTTAAAATGAGCGGCTTTGATGGCTTCAATCATCGCTTGATTTTTCTCTTTTGCCGCACTTCTGCCTGCAATATGCTGAATCACACGGACTTTGCCAGGCAATGCCGTTGAGCTCCATGATTTATAAGCCGCATCATTGCCATTTAAAGTGATTTCACCTTTATCCGAAACCGTTACATTGGCTAAAAGTTGGTTAGGTTGAATATTGTGCGCGAATGCATTAACTGAGATTAAACTGCCCATCACTGCACTCAAAAGCATAATTCTTTTCATAAATACCTCATAAATTTCGTGAAATTGCCTATTTTTTGGCGAATAGTCACTTTTTTGTTATACTCCGTGCGCATTATACTTTGCTTAAATCAGATAAAGAAGGAAAAAGAAATGGATCAAATGCCAGCTTGCCCAAAATGTAAAGGCGAATATGTTTATCATGATTCTGTAAATTTTGTTTGCCCTGATTGTGGTAATGAGTGGAATGGTAATGAAACAGTTGAAGCCGATGACGATCAACTGATTGTTAAAGATAGCAACGGTAATTTATTAGCCGATGGTGATGATGTGCTTTTAATTAAAGATTTAAAATTAAAAGGCTCATCTGAAGTGTTGAAGAAAGGCACTAAATTCAAAAATATCCGTTTAGTTAACGGAGATCACAACGTCGATTGTGGAAAAATCATGTTGAAATCCGAATTCTTGAAAAAAGCTTAAGAATTCACAATAAAAAGAGCGGTCGATTTTAACGTTGTTTTAAATCGACCGCTCTTTTTTTATTTTCGTTATACCTTCGCAGGCTTCACAATTTCACTTGGATAACAACCAAGCACTTTCAGATAATTACTGAATTGCTTAAGCTCTTCCAAGGCAATTTGGGTATCTGGATGATGAATGTTTCCTTCAATCTCCAAATAGAACATTTCTTCCCAAGGTTTGCCATAAATTGGACGAGATTCAAGCTTGGTCATATTAATACCGTGCTTTTTAAACACAAGTAAAGCATCCACTAGGGAACCCGCTTGTTGCGATGTTGTCATCAACAATAAGGTTTTCGTGTGTATTTGCGGTGAAACTTCACGAGCTTGTTTGGCTACCACAATAAAACGAGTAATGTTGTTTTCTTGATTCGCAATATTATGTTTTAACACATGTAAGCCGTAAAGCTTGCCGCCATCTTCATTACCTAATGCTGCAATGTTCGGTTTATTCAAGCTTGCCACGAGCTGCATTGCATGAGAGCTACTTTCGCAGTACTCAATATGCACACGCTCAAGACTTTGAATAAATTGACTACACTGCTGGATCACCTGTGGATGGCTATAAAGCGTATCAATTTTGCTTAAATCATCTTGCTCATTCACTAAAACACAGTGCTTGATAGGATAAGCCAACTCGCCCACCAAAGATAAGGTGGTATGTTGAAGCAAATCATAAACTTCATTAATTGCACCTGACGTAGTGTTTTCTAAAGGCAGTACACCATAATCAGCTTCTCCACTTTCAACCTTTTCAAAAATTTGAGCAAAGGAATCACAACTGATTTCAGCAAACTGCTGATTATAACGAGCCGCATAATTACGCGCAGCCAAATTAGAGTAAGAACCACGCTTGCCTAAAAAAGCAATATGTAACGTTTCTTCTCGTTGCTCATTGAGTTTTTTTTGCAAATACACTTGCTGTGTGAGCACAGAATCTTCAATGATCTTTTGGAAGACTGACGTAATATACTGTGGTTCAAGCTGATAATTTTGACTTTCAGCAAACTGCACAAGCTCTTGTAAGAGTTGCTGCTCCCGCTCTAAATCACGCAACGCTTTTTGCGTCACTTCTTTACTTCTTACTACATCATATGCCAGGCGGTGACGCTCTGAAAGCAGCTTTAACAAGCTGCGATCAATTTGCGTAATTTGTTGACGAATTTCTGATAAATCTAATGCCATTTCATTCCTTATTTAAAGGTTACTTCATTATGAGGGATATATTTTTCAGCACTAATAGGTGAATTTTTCTCAAAAAATTCTTTTAAAACATCCGCATCAATAAAACCTGTGTTAACGAAAGTTGGATTTTTTGTCATGACTGGATAACCATCTCCACCCGCCGCATTATAACTTGGTAAAGAAATACGGTAAGTTTTATTTAAATCTAATGGTTTACCTTGAATTTTCACATTTTCAACTTTCTTCTCCGCACGATTTACTGTCATGCTGATACCTGAATATTGTGCATAGGCACCAGAATCCACTTCTTTCAATGCGACTACATTTAAATAATCCAGTAATTCTTTACCGGTTAATTCAAAATAGCTCACAATATTACCAAATGGATGGATTTTTAAAATATCTTTATAAGTTACATCACCTTCTTGGATAGAATCACGAATACCACCAGAGTTCATGATACCAATATCTGCTTTTGTTTTTTGACGTTGTGCTTCTGCAATTAAGTGACCAAGGTTAGTTTGTTCAAAACGGATGATAGTACGATCGCCTTCTAACTTACCTTTTAGTTTACCCACTTTTTGGCTTAATAACGCATCGCCTTTATCTTGGTAAGTTTTTAAAAGTTTTTCCATTTCTGGATCTTGTGGAATCTCTTCAGCGTAATTTACGTATTCCGTTTTACCATCTTCTTTTTTCACTTTTTTCTTCAAGTTCACTGGAATTAATTGATAATTCACTAATTTTAATTCGCCATTTTTGAACTCAAAGTCAGCACGACCAACATATTTACCCCATTCAAATGCTTGCATAATCCAAGTACCATTTTGGAAATCCGGTTTACATGGCTGAGTTGGTTGATAATCTTTAATCCATACGCCTTTATCATCCACACAAATCGGATCATGGCTGTGACCACCGATAATCATATCGAATGCGCCTTTATCTAAATTACGCGCAAGACTTACATCACCTGGCGCATTTGAACCATGTTTTGCATCATAGTAATAGCCCATATGTGTTAAAGCAATTTTTACATCTGGCTTAACTTTTTCATTTAGCTCTTTTAATGTAGCTTTTGCTACCGTTGTTGGATCTTCAAACTTCACATTATGAAGGTATTCTGGGTTGCCTAATTTTGCAGTATCCTCAGTAGTTAAACCGACAACTGCAATTTTAAGATCTTGTTTATTTAAAATCGTATAAGGCTTAACTAAGGTTTTACCTGTTTTCGTATTAATCACGTTTGCAGATAAGAATGGGAAGTTTGCCCATTTTTCTTGCATATCAAGAATTTGTAGTGGATTATCAAACTCGTGGTTACCTAATACGGTTGCTTCATAGCCCATTGCGTTCATTGCTTTAATATCAGGTTCTGCTGTTTGCATATCTGACTCAGGTACACCAGTATTAAAATCACCTGCATTTAATAAAATGAGTGAACCACCTTTTTGCTCCACTTCAGCTTTTACTCGATTAACAATTGTTTTGTGCGCTGGAAAGCCATATTCACCTTTTGCATTCGGCCAAAAATGTCCGTGCGTATCATTCGTGTGCAATATGGTAAATTGATAGGTTTTGTCCTGTTCATATGCCATTGCAGCAGACGTTGCTAGCACAAGAGGAAGCACGGTAAATAATTTTTTCATATAAAAATACCTCTATTTTTGACCGCTCTTTACCTTCGCATCAAACAAAAATAACAGAGCAAGATGGGAAATAAAAAAGCTATACTCCCGAAAGAAGTATAGCTTTTCAACAAAACATTGTTAGATGAGTAGCTGCGCAGGTGCAACATAACCTTGTGGAACTTGTTTCTTATCTTCAAAAGTAACAAATTCCCACGCTTCCTGATCAGCAAGTACAGCACGGAGTAACTTATTATTTAAACCGTGACCAGACTTATAAGCTTTGAAATCACCGATGATGTTATAGCCACACATGTAAAGGTCGCCAATTGCATCAAGCATCTTGTGACGAACCAATTCATCTCTGAAGCGTAACCCATCTTCATTTAAGATACGATAATCATCTAATACGATGGCATTATCTAAGCTACCACCTAACGCAAGACCTTGAGATTGAAGATACTCAATATCTTTCATGAAACCAAAGGTTCTTGCACGACTAATTTGATGTACGAATGCTTGTGCTGAGAAATCCATCACGTAATTACGTACATTTTTACTAATCGCTGGATGATCAAAGTCGATTGTGAAATCTAAACGGAAACCATTATAAGGTTTGAATTCCGCCCATTTGTCACCGTCTTCTACTCGTACCTTTTTCTTAATGCGAATAAATTTCTTCGGTGCATTTTGTTCTTCAATACCTGCATCTAAAAGCAAGTAAATGAATGGGCTCGCACTACCGTCCATGATTGGAATCTCAGGTGCATCAACTTCAATAATAATATTATCGATACCTAAACCTGCTAATGCTGCGTTTAAGTGTTCTACGGTTGAAACACGCACACCTTGTTCATTCACAAGTGCAGTACAAAGCATTGTATCGCGCACTGAATCCGCATTCGCAGGGAAAGTCACCGGCGGATTAAGATCAGTACGGCAATAAATCACACCAGTATTCGGCATAGCCGGGCGCAACGTTAAGGTTACTTTTTTACCGCTATGTAAGCCTACACCTGTGACTTTAATGCTTTGTTTTAATGTTCTTTGTTTAATCATCTCTTTTACCTTATTGCTTCACAACAAGATTACTTCTACTCTTATTTCTCATCACGACCAAATGATGCCGGATTAAAGAAATTAGGATTATTTCTTAACTGTTCTAAACGGCTTGGATCAAGCGGTTTATTTAAGTTACCGTATTGTGGATTTTGCTCCTGTGCTGGTTCTGGCTGTGGATTATGTCTTAATGCATCTAAACCATGTAAACCAACTGGCGGTTGTGGTTGAATCGTTTCTTGTGCTACAGGTTGTTGAACTGGCGCTTGTTGTACTGCTGCTTGAGGACGAGCAATCACTACCGGCTCAGCCGCAACAACATCACCTAAACCTGTTGCAACGATCGTGACACGAATTTCATTGCTCATTTCAGGAACTAAACTGGTACCCACAACGATAGTTGCGTCTTCTGATGCAAAACTACCTACAGTGTCACCCACCACGTTAAATTCGTCAAAGCCGAGATCCATACCTGAGGTAATATTAACAAGGATACCCTTAGCGTTAGAAAGATCGACTTTCTCTAATAAATCATTTTTAATTGCAAGACGTGCTGCTTCTTCTGCACGGCCCGCACCTGGTTCACTTTGAGCTGAACCAAAACCAATCATTGCTTGGCCCATTTCCGACATAACTGTTCTTACGTCTGCAAAGTCCACGTTGATTAAACCAGGAGACGTAATCATATCAGAGATGCCCATAACAGAGTTACGTAATACGTCATTCGCAGCAGCAAAAGCATCAATTAACGTTGCATTTTTCGGGAGAACTTTTTGGATTTGTTGGTTAGGAATAATAATCATTGAATCCACGTATTGTGAAAGATCTTTAATCCCTAATTCAGCAAATTGCATACGTTTTTTGCCTTCAAAGCTAAATGGCTTAGTAACAACAGCAACAGTTAGAATACCTAATTCTTTCGCAACTTTAGCGACGATTGGTGCGGCACCAGTACCTGTACCACCGCCCATACCAGCAGCGATAAAGACCATGTCTGCACCTTCAAGCATTTTACGGATTTCTTCTTGGTCATCTTCAGCCGCTTTACGACCTACATTTGGGTTTGCCCCCGCTCCAAGACCTTTCGTTGTTGCCCCACCGATTTGTACAGTTTGTTGAACTTGGCTTTTGCGTAATGCTTGCGCATCGGTATTCACCGCATAGAATACGATTTTACCGTGTTCTTCGCTATCAATTGCACTTTCGCCCAAGAAATTACCATTGAATTCTTGTTGCACCATGTTAGCAACCATGTGGTTAACTGCGTTACCGCCGCCTCCACCAACACCGACAACCTTAATCAGTGCACCTGTTTGCTCTTCAAAATCACCATACTCTGGGTATAACATTTGCTGTTCTCCGTTACTGCTAATACTCTGCTAGCACATTAATAAAAGTTAAATTTTTTCTATTGTAAATGAAAAAGCCAAAATGATCAAAATTCTGATTTCACTTTGTTGAAAATATTTTTAAGGCCTTTCCAGAATTTTTTGCCTAATGCTTCATCACCATAGTTACTATCCACTGGATCATTATCACTATTTTGATGATGGTATTGTAATAATCCCACTACGGTTGAATATTGTGGGCGATTTACATAATCTGTTAAGCCCGTAATATTTAATGGACTACCAATACGCACCTGACAACCAAATACACTTGATGCACAATCTTTTAAGTCTTCAATCTGTGCACCACCACCGGTGATAACAACACCCGCAATTAATTCAAATTTAATATGTTTGGTTTCTAAATCTGCTTTCAGCTTATCTAATTCGTCCTTAACAACGCCTAATAGTTCAATATATCTTGCTGAAGTGATTAAAGATAAATCACTTTTTGTTAAAGCGCGTGGTGCTCGACCACCAATACTTGCTACTTCAATTTTCTTATCACCATGTAAACGTGCCGGATATAATGCACTCGCATAATTCACTTTAATGCGCTCTGCCTCTGCACGAGAAACGGTACATGCATGAGCAATATCGTTCGTTACAATATTTCCTGCATAAGGAATAACCTTGCTGAAACGCAATGAGCCATTGGTGTAAACCATCATATTCATGGTGCCTGCACCGAAATCAACTAAGCAAACACCAAGATCTTTTTCATCTTCAGTTAAAACAGAATGTGTTGCTGCAAAGCCGGAGAACACAACTTTATCAACTTGTAATCCACAACGCTCAACTGCTTTTTTCAAGTTATTCTGCCAGTCTTGGTGACACGCAATTAAATGTACATTTGCTTTTAAACGAACACCTTGTAAACCTAATGGATTTTTAATATTAACTTGCTTATCTACTGCATATTCTTGTGGAATGATGTGTAATAAAGAAAGGCCTTCAGGTAATTTTACTGAGCTCGCTGTATGCAAAGCATCATCAATTTCATCTTGAGTTACTTCATTTTCAGAAATAGCAACAAAGCCGCTCTCATTCAGGCTTTGAATATGTTCACCTGTAATCGCAAGAGTCACGCTCATAATTTGACAATCGGCCATTGATTCAGCTGCTTCAATGGCACGTTGGATAGAATTAACAACGGCATCTAAATCAGTAATACTGCCACGATCAATCCCTTTTGATGGACAACTGCCCACGCCAAGTACATTTACTACACCATCAGGAAGGACTTCCCCAACGACAGCAACAACTTTTGATGTACCAACTTCAAGACCTACAATTACTTTCGGTTCCAACTCTTTTGCCATTTTCTTATTACACCCAATGAATTATTTTTATTTATCTGTCAATCCAACCGCTGCTGATGCAGATGCATAGCGCAAATCTACATAATCAATTCGTTTACCTTCAGGCACTTCAATTTGTGGATAAATCGTTACAAATCGATCTAATTTTGGTTTCCAATCTCCGCGCCCAAGTTTTAATACTATATCATTATCTAACGTAACTTGCCACGCACCACGATCATCAATTGTCACACCTTTAACTAGCAAATTTTTCGCTTTAAAATCAGCAAAAATTTGATTCCAAGCTTCTAATACTTTTAAGCTTTGATAATCTGGGCCACCTAAATAAGGTAAAGCTTTTTCTTTTAACTTATCCATCGGCAATTGGAAAACCGTTCCCTCTTTTGTGACGAACTCTGTTTTGTTCCAAATGGCGACTGGCTGATATTCTGATAACCAGATACTTAAACGATTTGGCCAAATTTTACGAACTACCGCACCTTTTACCCAAGGAATCGTTTCAAGCTGCTCTTGAATTTGCTTAACGTCCTGTCCCCAGAAGCCCTTAAGTGAACCCATTTTGAGTAATACATCTTGCACATCCGGATAAGTAGTAAATTCATTTTGGCCCACTAATGCATAGGCAGTGATTTTTCTATCACCGTCTAAGCTTTCCAGCCAATTTTGCCAGTTTGAATAAACGAAATACCCTAACCCCGCACAAAGTAACACCAAAGCAAGTTTAATCTGCAGCATAAAACGGAATTTACCTTCTCCATTAGATGAGCGACCAAATTGCGTTGGCGGTGTATTTTTGCGCTTAATTACATTCATTACGCACTCAACTCCAAAATTTTCACGACGAGTTGTTCAAATGAAATACCGACTGTTGACGCTGATTTAGGGAACAAACTGTGACTTGTCATGCCAGGATTTGTGTTTACTTCGACTAAACGGAAATTACCTTGTGCATCGGTCATCACATCAATGCGGCTCCAGCCACAACACCCTACAACGTCATAAGCACGTTTAACTAATTTCGCTAATTCTTGCTCACGCTCAGCTGAAAGACCGGCAGGGCAAAAATATTGAGTGTTATCTGAAATATATTTCGCATCGTAATCATAAAACTCACCTTCAGGCACAATGCGAACAGCCGGCAATACTTCGCCACCTAAAACAGGCACTGTTAATTCATCGCCAGCCAACCATTCTTCAATCAAAATGGTGTTATCAAATTTAAGTGCATAATCGACCGCACTTTTTAATTCTTCGACTGCTTTTACTTTCGTTAAACCGACACTTGACCCCTCAAGAGATGGCTTAACCATCAAAGGTAAACCTAATTTTTCGACCACAGCTTGTGGGGTTAGTTCGTGAGCGTTTTCTTTGGTCACGATCTCCATATCAGCGACAGGTAAACCAAAGGCTTTCCATAACATTTTAGTGCGCATTTTATCCATGGTTAACGCGGAAGCCATCACACCACAACCAGTGTAAGGCAAACCAATTTGTTCTAATAAACCTTGCATGGTACCATCTTCACCACCGCGACCATGTAAAATGTTAAAGACACGATCAAAACCATCTGCTTTTAAATTCGCGACATTATATTCTTTAGGATCGATACCATGAGCATTATAACCTTGGCTTACTAAGGCGTTTAACACGGCTGCGCCAGAATTAAGAGAAACTTCACGTTCAGCTGATGTGCCGCCTAACAACACGGCAATTTTTTCTTGTTTTAAATTCATTGTTTTATCCTGTTTTCTTTTTATTCTTCGTCAAAAGTGCGGTTATTTTTCGGTGTATTTATGCTTTCCAACGTTCAGCTAAACCACGAGAAATTTTGCTTACACTTCCCGCACCTTGGGCAAGAATTAAATCACCATCTTGAATAATTTGATCTAATACATCACCAAGTTGTTCCGTATCTGAAACTAAAATTGGATCGACTTTTCCTAGATTACGAATAGAACGACAAAGTGCTTTACTATCCGCACCAACGATTGGCGCTTCGCCTGCTGCATACACGTCTAACATAATCAATGCATCCACTTGGGATAATACTTGCACGAATTCATCAAATAAATCGCGAGTACGTGAATAACGGTGAGGTTGGAAGATCATGACTATACGTTTATCCCCCCAACCTTCGCGTGCCGCTTTAATTGTTACATCAACTTCTGTTGGGTGATGGCCATAATCATCTACTAAGCGTACTTTACCATTTGGACGAATAAACTCACCTAATTGGTCAAAACGTCTGCCCGCACCTTGGAAATCAGCAAGTGCTTCTAAAATCGCATCATTACCAATGCCTTCTTCTTTTGCTACTGCAAGTGCTGCCGTCGCATTTAACGCATTGTGTTTACCTGGCACATTCAATAATACATTGATGCGTTCACCACTTGGGCAAACTACGGTGTAATGGCCTTGGAAACCCGTTTGTTCATAATCTTCGATACGATAGTCTGCATGTTCACTGAAACCATAGGTTAACACTTGGCGTCCAACTTGAGGAACAAGTTCCATTAATACCGCATCATCTGCACACATAACCGCTAAACCGTAGAATGGTAAGTTATGTAAGAACTTCACGTAGGTGGCTTTCATTTTTTCAAAATCACCGCCGTACGTATCCATATGATCCGGTTCAATATTGGTTACCACAGAAACCATTGGTTGCAAGTGTAGGAAAGACGCATCACTTTCATCTGCTTCTGCGATTAAATAACGGCTTGCACCTAAATGCGCATTTTTACCGGCTGATTTAACTAAACCACCATTAACGAAAGTTGGATCCAGTTTCGCTTGAGTATAAATCATCGAAATCATGGCTGTCGTTGTGGTTTTACCATGGGTACCAGCTACTGCAATACCATGACGGAAACGCATAATTTCAGCTAACATTTGTGCTCGCTGAATCACGGGAATACGATTTTGTTTAGCGGCAATTAATTCTGGATTATCTTCATGGATCGCGCTTGATACAACAACAACACTTGCCCCTTGCACATTTTCCGCTTGGTGACCAATGAAAATTTTTGCGCCAGCTTGAGCAAGACGCTGAGTCACGACACCATCTGCAATATCAGAACCAGAGATATCATAACCTTCATTTAATAAAATTTCGGCAATCCCACTCATACCGGCACCGCCGATACCAATGAAATGAATTTGTTGAACCCGACGCATCTCAGGAATAATTTTTCTAATCTCGTCCGAAATATGTTTCATATTATTTCACCTTTATTTTTAACCGCACTTTTAGGTTAAGGGTTTTTATTTACTATCCCTCAACTTCTCTGTTCTTATTTCGCATTCTCTACAATGACATCAGCTACACGTTTAGCCGCTAATGGTGCTGACATTTCTTTTGCCTTAATCGCCATCGCTAACAAGGTTTCACGATCTGTTTTTTCTAAGAAATCAACTAACACATCCGCATTTAATTCATTTTGCTGAACGATTTTTGCTGCACCGACATCGGCAAGATATTTTGCATTTAAATATTGTTGTTGATCTTTGTGCTGGAATGGCACAAAAATTGCTGGAGTCCCCACTGCAGCTAATTCACATACTGTTAAGGCACCAGAACGACAAATCACCACATCCGCCCACGCGTAAGCTTCTGCCATATCATCAATAAATTCTGTAATTTTGACCGAACCAGCGTGTTCACCATAAAGTGCGGTCACACTTTCAACTGAACCTTTACCCACTTGATGACGCACTTCTAATTTATCGGCTAAACGCGCAACCACTTGTGGAATCGTTTGATTGAGTACTCTAGCCCCTTGGCTTCCCCCCACGACGAGCACTCTCAATTTTCCACTTCTTTCTGAAAAACGCGCTTGTGGTGATGGCATTTCAAATAAATCTTGGCGAACCGGGTTTCCTACCACTTCAGCATCTTTGAATGCCGTTGGGAAAGCTTGTAAAACTCGGGTTGCAATTTTTGCTAACCATTCATTGGTTAAGCCAGCTACGGCATTTTGTTCATGTAAAATAACCGGCACACCACAAAGTTTTGCCGCGATGCCACCTGGGCCAGATACATACCCCCCCATGCCTAATACTGCATTAGGTTGATATTCTTTGATAATTTTACGAGCTTGCAATACTGCTCTTAAAATAGCAAAAGGTGCGCCTAGTAATGCTTTAATGCCTTTACCACGCAACCCAGAAATTTGAATAAAACGAATCGGAATACCATGTTTTGGTACAAGTTGTGCTTCCATTCGATCTTTGGTACCTAACCAGCAAATTTCCCAACCTTCTTTTTGTAAGGTTTGAGCAACCGCAATGGCGGGGAAAACATGTCCACCAGTACCACCCGCCATAACTAATAATTTTTTACTCATAAATATCCCTAATCATCTCTCAAACGCGCTTGACCACCTCGTTGTAATCTATTCTCATGGTCAATACGCAATAAAATCCCTACGGTCGCCGACATAATAATGATACTTGAACCACCGTAACTCACTAATGGGAAAGTTAAACCTTTTGTTGGTAACATCCCTAAGGCCATGCCTAGATTGACAAAACCTTGGAAGAAAATCCAGAAACTAATACCTAAAGCAAAAAAGCCACGGAAACGTTGTTCTAACATGAGTGATTCTCGTCCGATTTTCATCGCTCGGAAAATCAGTAACCCTAAGAGAATCACAACTACTAAAATACCAATAAAACCGAACTCTTCACCAATAATCGCCATGATAAAGTCAGTATGAGCCTCAGGAAGATAATCGAGTTTTTGAATGGAGTTACCGAGCCCTTCTCCGCTAATTTCACCACGACCAAAGGCCATCAAAGAGTTAGTCAGCTGGAATCCTGTTCCGTATGGATCTTTAAATGGCTCTAAGAAACCGGTAAAACGTTTTAAACGATAAGAGGCTGAGAGAACCAGCCATACAAAGAGAAGTATGCCTGTACCAATTAGCAAAATAAATTGCCAAAAATTCGCACCGACAATAAAAAGCATGCCAAAGGTAATAACGAAAAGTACAACGGTACTCCCTAAGTCAGGCTGAGCTAGTAAGAATACCCCTAATACCCCCATCACAATGAAAGGCTTAGCCGCACTGAATTTTTTACCACGTACTTCATCATAACGACGCGTAAAATAGCTCGCCAGGAAACAGGTCAACGCTAACTTCGCAAATTCCGCAGGCTGGAAATTTAAAATTCCTAAAGAAATCCAACGTTTAGCCCCATTAACAGAAGTCCCGATACCAAGAACCAGTATTAATAAAACAATAGCTAACAAGAAGACTTTTGCGTGCCACTTTTCCCATTGAGAGGAAGAAATTTGGAGAGTTAAATAACAAGTTGCTAAAGAAAGTAAGACATAAACGGCATCACGTTTAGCAAAATAGAATGTATCATTAAATACGCGTGCACTGTAAGGCATCGAAGCAGAAGTTACAGCCACCAAACCAATCAACAATAGCACGACAAAAAGCCAAAACAATGCGCGATCGTAAAGTAATCCTTGCGGTGTTACTCTCGCCCATTGTTCATAATTTTGTTTAATTTTATTGATAAATTCCATTACTACCCTAATTCTTTAAGCTAATTTTGCTAAACGAGTAAACTCTTCGCCACGTTTTTCAAAAGAGGCAAATTGATCCAAACTTGCACAAGCGGGAGATAATAACACCATATCGCCTGATTTTAAATGTGGACGTAAAAATGAAATCGCTTGTTCCATGGTTTCAAATAAATGACTTTGGCTTGAAAGTGCCGCAAGTTGTTTACCATCTCGACCAAAACAATAGGTTGAAATATGAGGTTGGTTGATTAAATCAGCAAGTTCAGTAAAATCTGCACCTTTGCCATCACCACCTAATAAAAGATGTAATGTTCCTTCAACATATAAACCAGCCAATGCCGCAACGGTACTGCCCACATTGGTTGCTTTGGAGTCATTAATCCAACGAATACCATTCGCTCGATGTGCTAATTGGAAACGATGATCTAAGCCTTTAAATTGACGAAGTGCGGTACGAATTGCCTCTAAATTTATGCCTACTGCTTGTGCTAATGCTGTAGCGGCTAAAATATTCATGTAATTATGACGACCAACCAAGGTTGCTTCATCACAAGGTAAAATTACGTCCTCTTTTGCCATTAAGTACTGTTTACCATTTTCGGTTTTCAACCAGTAATCCGCTTGATTTTCAGCAAAAGACACCACCTTCTTAGCTTGATTTTCACCTTCGCCAAAAGTGAGTTTATCTTCTAAATTCACTACCGCTGTTTCCGCATTATGGTAAATACGTAATTTGGCTTGGCGATAATCTTCTAAATCCACATAGCGATCCATGTGATCTTCTGTCACATTAAGCACAGTCGCTGCAGCCGCTTTAAAACTGTAAGTGGTTTCAAGTTGGAAACTGGAAAGCTCTAATACATAAAGATCGCAATCTTCATTTAATAATGACAACGCAGGGATGCCAATGTTTCCACCCATGCCCACTTTTATTCCCGCAGCTTTCGCCATTTCATAGACTAATGTTGTTACAGTGCTTTTACCGTTAGAGCCTGTAATCCCGACAATTGGCTTGGTGGCAGCTCGACAGAATAACTCAATATCCCCAATCACTTCCACACCCGCTGAAAGTGCGGTCTGAATTTCAGGTGTTTTTACTGCGAGCCCTGGGCTAATGACAATAATATCACTTTCAAGTAACCATTGTTGATTTAGGCTACCTGTATGTAAGGGAACATTTTTAGGTAATTTATCCGCACCTGCTGGATGTTGGCGTGTATCAATCACACGAATATTAGCTTGTTGAGATTGAAGATATTCAACGCAAGAAAGGCCTGTTTTTCCAAGGCCTATAATGGTGATAGTTTTATTTTGATATAGAGTTGTCATGTTGTTTTTCTTCTCTCGTATTCTGGGATCACGCAGGGTGCAACAAGTGCACCCTACAAAATTATCTTAGTTTGAGCGTTACAAGCCCCATCAACACCAACATCAAGGAAATAATCCAAAACCGGATAATCACTCTAGGTTCTGGCCAACCTTTTAATTCAAAGTGGTGATGAATTGGTGCCATTCTGAAAATACGTTGTTTTCTTAACTTGTAAGAACCTACTTGTAAAATTACAGACAAGGCTTCAACAACAAATACACCGCCCATAATCACTAATAAGAATTCTTGACGAACAAGGATGGCAACGACACCAAGTGCACCACCTAGTGCAAGAGAGCCGACATCGCCCATAAAGACTTGAGCCGGATAAGTATTAAACCATAAGAATCCTAAGCCTGCACCTACGATTGCGGTACAGAACACCACGACTTCTGAGCTATATTTGATATAAGGGATATGTAAGTATTCTGCGAAATTCACGTTACCGGTCGCCCATGCAATCAAAGCAAATGCACCAGCCACTAACGCTGTTGGCATAATTGCAAGACCATCCAAACCGTCGGTTAAGTTTACCGCATTCCCTGTGCCCACAATCACAAAGTAAGACAACACAATATAGAATAGACCTAATTGTGGCATGATATCTTTAAAGAATGGAATTACTAAACGAGTTGCATCGGTATCATGACCTAACCAATACAACCAAATAATTGCCACTAATGCGACGACTGACATCCAGAAATATTTCCAACGCGCAATTAAACCATCGGTATTTTTACGTGTGATTTTACGGAAATCATCCACAAAGCCAATTGCACCATAGCCAAATAGCACAAATAAGCAAATCCAAACATAAGGATTCGTTAAGTTGGCCCATAATAACGTACTGACACCGATGGAGAATAAAATCATCACACCGCCCATAGTTGGCGTACCTTTTTTCGCAAAGTGACTTTCAGGACCATCATTACGCACTTCTTGGCCAAATTTTAAAATTTGAAGGCGTTTGATCACTTTCGGACCAATCCATAAAGAAATGAAAAGTGCGGTCAATAATGCCAAAATCGCACGTACGGTAATATAGGAAATGGCATTGAATGCCGTTTCATAGCGAACTAAATATTCAGCAAGCCAAACTAACATAAGCTATCCTTTAATGAATAAATCGTCTCTTCCATTTTCATTGAGCGCGAGCCTTTCGCTAATACGACGACTTTTTGGTTTTCTTGTAATTTCTGTTTAATAATATCTAACGCATAAGCTGTCAATTCAGCTTTATCTGTAAAATGTTTTCCCAAAACAGCGTCAGAAATGACCGCGCTTTCTGTTCCGCAAGAAAGCACTAAATCTAATTTAGCTTGTTTGGCGTGCTCACCCACTTGTTGATGGCATTTTCGACTATCCTCGCCTAATTCTTTCATATCGCCTACGAGTAGAATACGGAAAGCATCATAACCTTTTAAAACATCTATCGCAGCTTGTAAAGAATCGACATTCGCATTGTAAGTATCATCTAATAAAAGTAGATTTTCATTCACTTGAATCGGGAATAATCTTCCTTTTACTTGAGAGCGATGTTCAAGACCTGCTTTTACATCAGCAAGACTCGCGCCCACATTCATAGCAAGTGCGGTCGCAGCCAAGGCATTTTTTACATTATGCTCACCTAAATAAGGCAAATTAATTTCAATACTACCTTTTGGCGAAACTAACGTAAACGTTGAGCCATTAGGTGAATGTTTTACATTTTCAGCTTTGTAATCGCCGCCATTAAAATATTGAATAGCATGGGAACCAATTTCTTTTTGCCACAATTCAATATAATTATGTTCACTATTAATAATCGCCACGCCATTTTGGGTTAAACCACGATAGATTTCCCCTTTCGCACGTGCTACACCTTCAATTGAACCAAATCCTTCTAAATGTGCAGCCGCTACATTATTCACTAATGCGGCCTCAGGCTGTGCAAGATGCGTAGTGTAATCAATTTCGCCTTGATGATTAGCACCTAATTCAATAACAGCAAATTTATGTTGTTCGGTTAAGCGTAATAACGTTAATGGTACGCCAATATCGTTGTTGAAATTACCATTTGTGAATAACACGGCCTCAGGATTGCCTGCTGTTTGTTGCAGAATGGATGCTGTCATCTCTTTCACTGTGGTTTTACCTGAAGAGCCTGTCATCGCCACAGTACGAGGATTAATTTTTTCACATAACCATTTTGCTAATTGACCAAGGGCTAAGCGCGTATCTGCAACAACTAATTGTGGCGTTGTCATTTCGGTGTTGACTTGTTGCACAACTAAGGCTGTCGCACCTTGCTCAACGGCTTTATCTAAGTATTGATGTGCATCAAAATGCTCACCTTTTAATGCAAAGAAAAGTGAGTTAGATACCGATTTACGCGTATCCGTATTGATATTTTCAACAACGGCCTGCTCATCTCCAATAAGATTAGCATTTAAAATTTGAGCAAGCTGTTGGGTAGTTAATTTAATCATTCTATTTTTTATTTTTTCGTTAAATAAGCTTCAGCCACTTCTTGATCGGAGAAATGAAGTGTTTTATCTCCAATGATTTGATAGTTTTCATGGCCTTTACCGGCAATCACAATCACATCATTTTCAACCGCATTCTCAATGGTAAATTTGATGGCTTCTTCGCGATCCGGAATCACTCCAACATCTTCCATTCGACTAAAACCCGTGAGAATATCTGCTTCAATTTTATTTGGATCTTCTGTACGTGGATTATCTTGAGTTACGATCACTAAATCTGCAAACTGTTCAGCAGCTTTTGCCATCAGCGGACGCTTGCCTGCATCACGATCTCCGCCACAACCAAAGATACACCAAAGTTTGCCTTTGCAATGTTCACGTGCGGCATTTAATGCCTTTTCTAATGCATCTGGAGTATGAGCATAATCAACGATAACCGTTGGTTTACCTGCTTTCTTAATCAATTCCATTCTTCCATTTACCCCTTTTAGCTGTGAAACCGTACGGATAAGATCGTCGGAAGAATAACCTAAAGCCAATAAAACAGCCGTGGCTAACAGCAGATTACTCACGTTAAAAGCGCCAATTAATGGGCTATGTAATGTGCCATTACCCCAACTTGAAGCAACATCAATCACCGCACCTTCGTGAGTAAAACGAATCTGTGTTGCATAAAGCCATTGTTTAGAAGTTGGTTGAAAATCTTGACGACAGCTGACTGCAATACCATTTGGTAATTCATTTAACCATGCCGCCCCAATTGGATCGTCAGCATTGAGAATTTGTAATTCGGGGGCTAAATCAATGAAAAAGCGTTTTTTAGCTTCTGCATACTTTTCCATTGTCTCGTGATAATCCAAATGATCACGACTCAAATTGGTAAAAATAGCGGCTTTAAATTTAAGCGCTTCAACACGGTGTTGAACTAAACCATGTGAAGACACTTCGATAGAAGCAAAATCTGCCCCATTCTCTACAAAATCAGCAAGGTTTTCTTGAACTTCAACGGCTGAGCCTGTGGTATTTTTGGCTTCTTTGACTTGACCTAATAAACCATTGCCAATGGTGCCCATAACAGCGGCTTTATGACCTAATAGCGTAGCCCATTGTGCTAATAATTGAGAAACGGTGGTTTTACCGTTTGTTCCAGTTACACCAACCAAAGTCAGTTTTTCGGAAGGATGTTCATAGAATTTACCTGCCAATGCAGAAAGATTGGCAGATAAATGATAATAATGAATCACAGGCACATTATTTTGCCATTGGATGCTTAAATGCTCGTTTTCTAAATCTGTTTCTAAAACGACCGCACTTGCACCAGAAGAAATAGCTTGAGGAACAAATTGACTCGCATCAAAACGATGCCCTTTTACTGCCACAAACAAATCACCTTGGGTAACCTTGCGGCTATCTAACACCATCGCCTTCACATTAATGTCTGAAAGCACCGGAAGATCAAAAAGTACGGTCAATTTTTTCATTATTTTGCCTTTTCTTAATTCATTTTTTCAAATTTTTGATCGCTTAAGCGAACGGTACGTCTTGCTGTTTTTTCTGTTGGTTCTGCATCTGGTGCAATACCGTTAGCACGTAAGGTATAACCCATAATGCTCGAGAATACTGGTGCAGATACCGCACCACCATAGTACTGCCCTGCTTTCGGATCGTTAATCAAAATAACTAATGCATAACGTGGATCGCTAATTGGTGCAATACCTGCTGTAAATGCCACATATTTATTAACATAGTGACCATTTTCAATTTTACGTGCTGTACCGGTTTTCACGCCAACACGATAACCTTCAACCATCGCACGTTTATTCTTGATCGCGACTTTTTCTAACATGCCCACTACGTCTTTCGTGATTTTCTCAGAGAATACACGTTGACCAATGACTGGCGGATCGACTTTTGTGATAGAAAGCGGACGATAAATCCCGAAGCTTCCTAAAGTGGCATAAGCGCGTGCAATTTGTAATGGTGTTGAAGTGATACCATAACCATAGGCTACCGTAGCTCGTTCGATATCAGCCCAACGTTTACGGTTTGCATTCAATACACCGCGTTGTTCACCAATTAAACCTAACTCGGTATCTTTACCTAAACCTGCATTTTGGTACGTTTCCATCAATGCTGAAGGTGGCATACGTAACGCAAGACGACTCACACCACGGTTACTGGAATTAATTAAAATTTCATCTAATGTTTGTTGTGGACGAGGTGCTACGTCAACAATTTCTTTACCACTTACGGTAAATGAACCTGTATTAATCACTTCATCACGTCTCACCGCGCCGCGTTGAAGTGCGGTCAAAACAACGAAAGGTTTTACTGTTGAACCAGGTTCAAATGTATCCGTAATCGCACGGTTACGTTTTAACTCATCTTTTACATTGTTTAGATTATTCGGATTGTAAGAAGGCGCAGTTGCCA
>OGDJ01000351.1_pt1 | contig 31758 bp, 31 predicted proteins | sample 1570401 | NCBI WGS metagenome assembly OGDJ01 (sample SAMEA2582185, study PRJEB24529) | metagenome | biome: Human gut stool | place: China | collected 2011
GGGTGGAATTGACATGCCACAAACCATGGGTGGTTTGGTACTTCAATGATTTCCACTAATTTACGATCCGCTGATAAACCAGTCACTTTAAGACCTGCTTTTTCAATTTGTGGAAGCAGGTTATTGTTCACTTCATAACGGTGACGGTGACGTTCTTCAATGGTTTCTTTGCCATATAATGCACGCGCTTTTGAACCTTCAATTAAATGACATTGTTGTGCCCCTAAACGCATCGTACCACCAAGATCTGAATTGTCGTCACGGGTTTCAATGTGGCCTTCCGCATCTTGCCATTCTGTAATCAAACCAACAACAGGTTGCTCACAGTTACGATCAAATTCAGATGAGTTTGCTTTTTCAAGACCAGCAACGTTACGTGCATATTCGATTAATGCAATTTGCATCCCCAAACAAATACCGAGGTAAGGCACATTGTTTTCACGTGCGTATTTTGCGGTCAAAATTTTGCCTTCTACACCACGATAGCCAAAGCCGCCCGGTACTAAAATACCATCGACACCTTTTAATACATCAGCGCCTTTCGTTTCAACATCTTGAGAATCAATGTATTTAATATGCACGCTTAAACGGTTTTTTAAGCCAGCGTGTTTTAAGGCTTCATTCACTGATTTATAAGCATCTGGTAATTCAGTATATTTACCTACCATACCGATGGTCACATCGCCTACAGGATTCGCTTCTTGATAAAGCACTTGTTCCCATTCTGAAAGGTCCGCTTCTGGGCAGTCTAAGTGGAAACGTTGGCAGATGAATTCATCTAAACCTTGTGATTTCAATAATGCTGGAATTTGATAGATTGAATTCACATCTTTTAATGAGATGACCGCACGTTCTGGTACGTTACAGAATAAAGCAATTTTTGCACGCTCATTTGGTGGAATCATGCGATCTGAACGGCAGACAAGCACATCCGGTTGAATACCAATCGAAAGTAATTCTTTTACAGAATGTTGCGTTGGCTTGGTTTTCACCTCGCCCGCCGTTGGGATGTATGGCACTAAAGTTAAGTGCATAAAGATAGTGTGCTCACGGCCCACTTGTACGGCAAGTTGACGCAGTGCTTCTAAGAATGGAAGTGATTCAATATCACCCACAGTTCCGCCTACTTCCACGATAACCACATCATGACCTTGCGCACCGGCAATCACGCGATCTTTTATTTCATTAGTGATGTGCGGGATAACTTGAATTGTTGCACCTAAATAATCACCACGACGCTCTTTGCGTAATACTTCAGAGTAAATTTTACCTGTCGTGAAGTTATTGCGTTTTGTCATTTTGGTACGAATAAAACGCTCGTAGTGACCTAAGTCTAAATCGGTTTCCGCCCCGTCTTGTGTCACGAACACTTCGCCGTGTTGGGTTGGGCTCATTGTACCTGGATCCACGTTGATGTAAGGGTCTAATTTCATAATAGTCACGTTTAAGCCACGTGCTTCTAAAATTGCTGCCAATGATGCTGCGGCAATGCCTTTACCTAACGATGAAACCACACCGCCTGTGACGAAAATATAATTTGTAGCCATAGTGAGAGACCTAAAATATTGGGATAAAAATGATTATAGCCAATCATCTTTTATGCAAATTTGTGCAGAATACTGAAAAGTGCGGTCAAAAATAAAAGAAAAAGATGATTAGCTATCAAGACGGGAGGATAGTTTACAGGATTTGAGATTTTTATACAATCTTGTCTTGTCAGGAATGTATGAAAATTAAATGGCTTATCATATTCTCCATTCTACGATAGAATACGCCCAAAATTTTTTATAAAGAAGAGAAGAATTTATGACAAATAAAGCATTAAGCGTGGTGATTTTAGCGGCTGGTAAAGGCACTCGTATGTATTCTGATTTACCTAAAGTCTTGCACAAAGTGGCAGGTAAACCGATGGTAAAACATGTGATCGATACGGCAAATCAATTAGGTGCGGAAAACGTGCATTTGATTTATGGTCACGGTGGCGAATTAATGCGTGAGCGTTTGGCAAATGAAAGCGTGAACTGGGTGTTCCAAGCGGAACAGTTGGGTACAGGACATGCTATGCAACAAGCGATGCCTTTTTTCCGTGATGATGAAAATGTTTTAATGGTGTATGGCGATGGCCCAATGATTACACCGGAAACATTGCAAAAATTAATCGATGCGAAACCTGAAAATGGTATTGCAGTGTTAACCGTCGTATTAGATAACCCAACAGGTTATGGTCGAATCGTACGTGAAAATGGCAAAGTTGTAGGGATTGTTGAACAAAAAGATGCAACGCCTGAGCAGCTTAAAATTCAAGAGATTAATACAGGTGTGTTAGTTTCAGATGGTGCAAGTTTCAAAAAATGGTTAGCGCGTTTAGATAATAATAATGCACAAGGCGAGTTTTATATTACTGATGTAATTGGCTTAGCTCATCAAGATGGTTGTCCGATTGTAGCTGTTCAAGCAACTGATTTTATGGAAGTTGAAGGGGTAAATAATCGCCTACAATTAGCCAAAATGGAACGCTATTATCAACGTAAACAAGCAGAAAAACTTTTACTTGCAGGCGTGATGTTGATTGATCCTGAGCGTTTTGATTTACGCGGCACATTAGAGCACGGTAAAGATGTTGAAATTGATGTGAACGTGATTGTGGAAGGCAATGTGCGCTTGGGTGACCGTGTAAAAATCGGTGCAGGTTGCGTATTGAAAAACGTGACCATTGGTGATGATGTTGAGATCAAGCCTTATTCTGTTTTAGAAGATGCGACAATTGGTGAGAAAGCGGCGATTGGTCCATTCTCTCGTTTACGTCCAGGTGCTGAATTAGCCGCTGAAACCCATGTGGGTAACTTTGTAGAAATTAAAAAATCCACAGTGGGTAAAGGCTCTAAAGTCAACCATCTGACTTATGTTGGTGATACCGAAATCGGTGAGAACTGTAATATCGGTGCGGGTGTGATTACTTGTAACTATGACGGTGCAAATAAATTTAAAACAATCATTGGTAACAATGTTTTTGTTGGCTCAGATACGCAGTTAGTTGCGCCAGTTACTGTAGCCGATGGCGCAACGATCGGTGCGGGCTCAACGATTACTCAAAATATTGAGAAAGATGAGCTTGTGATTACTCGTGTGCCGCAACGCCATATTCAAGGTTGGCAAAGACCGGTGAAGAAAAAGTAATTAACATTGCAAGGCGAACTAATGTGTTCGCCTTTTATAATTTGATGTCTTTTACTTTATAAAGGCTATTCGAGTTGTTAAAATCATCGTCCATTTATAAAGACAGATAATTTCCTATGACAAAACATAAAACAGGACTTTCATTCCTTTGGTTAAGTGCGGTTGCATTTATTCTCGATTTACTGACTAAATATATTGTGGTGCAACGCTTTGATCTCTATGAAAGTGTGAACATATTGCCCGTTTTTAATTTAACCTATGTGCGTAACTATGGCGCAGCGTTTAGCTTCCTTGCTGAACATGATGGTTGGCAGAAATATTTCTTTATCGTGCTTGCGATTGGGATTTCTTTAATGCTGGCTTACTTTATGAAAAAGAATTCTGTAGAGCAAAAATTACAAAACTCAGCTTATGCACTGATTATTGGCGGTGCGTTAGCCAATATGGTGGACCGTGTGTATAACGGTTTTGTGGTGGATTTCTTAGATTTTTATTGGGATATTTATCATTATCCGGTATTCAATGTGGCAGATATTGCGATTTGTATTGGTGCGGGTTTATTAGCATTAGATGCCTTTAAAGGTGATAAAAAGAGCGGTCAAAAATGAAGATAATTTTAGCCAATCCTCGCGGATTTTGCGCGGGTGTCGATCGAGCCATTAGCATTGTTGAATTAGCGCTTGAAATTCATGGTGCACCGATTTATGTCCGTCACGAAGTGGTGCACAACCGTTTCGTGGTAAATGGTTTGCGTGAGCGTGGAGCGATTTTTGTGGAAGAACTGAGCGAAGTGCCTGATGGCGCTATTGTGATTTTCTCCGCTCATGGTGTGTCACAAGCCGTTCGTCAAGAAGCGAAAGATCGTCAGTTAAAAGTGTTTGATGCAACTTGTCCGTTGGTAACCAAAGTGCATATGCAAGTGGCACGTGCGAGTCGTAAAGGAACGAAAGCGATTTTGATCGGGCACAAAGGGCATCCAGAAGTAGAAGGCACAATGGGGCAGTATAATAATGCCGAAGGTGGCATTTTCTTAATTGAAAGCGTAGAAGATATTGCTCGTTTGCCGGTTCAAGAAAGTGATGATTTAACCTTTATGACGCAAACCACACTTTCTCTTGATGATACGGCGGAAACTATCAGTGCATTGAAAGACAAATATCCTGCGATTCAAGGCCCACATAAAAACGATATTTGCTATGCCACAACTAATCGCCAAGAAGCGGTGCGTGAATTAGCGAAACAATGTGATTTAGTGGTGGTTGTAGGCTCTAAAAACTCATCGAATTCTAATCGTTTAGCTGAGTTGGCATCGCGTATGGGCGTGAAATCAAAATTGATTGATGATCCAAATGATGTGACGGCAGACTGGTTTGAAGGCGTTGAAACAATTGGCGTAACAGCAGGCGCTTCAGCACCAGAAGAGTTGGTGCAATCCGTGATTGCTCGATTAAAAGAATTTGGTGCCGATACTATTGAAGAGCTTCAAGGCTTAGAAGAGAATATGTTCTTTGAAGTGCCAAAAGAGTTAAGAATAAAAGAAGTGAACTAATTCGATTAAAAAAGTGCGGTTAATTTACCGCACTTTTTTTGTGTTATTTTATTTTTTATTGTGTACTTTAAGCCATTTTTGCATTTGTTCAATTTCTGCTTGTTGAGCGTTAATAATATTCTCAGCAAGCTTACGCATCTCAGGATCTTTTCCGTATTTTAATTCAACTTCCGCCATTTTTACTGCACCAATATGGTGTGGCAACATACCTGCTGCAAAAGCGACATCAGGATCTTGATATTGCATAGCTGCCATCATGTCCTGATGCATTTGATTCATACCTTGCATTAATTCTTGTTGCATTGCAGAACCTGTTGACATTGGCATATTCATGTGTGCTTGGTGCTGTTGTTCATTCGCTTGGGCACAAATTGAAACTGCAGCAGCGCTAAGTGTAATAAAAGTCATAAGTTTTTTCATGTTTTGCTCCTATGTGGTAACTGAATGAGCGCAAATCATAAACGTTAACCTAAGGTTAAGGTCAATATTTATTCCGAAATTTTTTGGTGAGATGCTAAAATGAGATAACGTTTGATATGAAGGATAAAATCATGAAACAAAAAATTGTGCTTGCTACAGGTAATAAAGGCAAAGTAAAAGAAATGGCAGATGTATTAGCAGATTTTGGTTTTGAAGTCATTGCTCAGACAGATTTAGGCATTGAAAGTCCAGAGGAAACAGGCTTAACGTTTGTTGAAAATGCGATTTTGAAAGCGCGTTATGCATCTGAAAAATCGGGTTTACCGGCCATTGCAGATGATTCCGGTCTTGTGGTGGATGCGTTAAATGGTGCGCCAGGATTGTATTCTGCTCGTTATGCAGGTGTGGATGGTGACGAAGCTGATGCGAAAAACCGAGAAAAATTATTGGCAGAATTAGCTGATGTACCGACTGAACGTCGCCAAGCAAAATTTGTGAGCACGATTGTGTTATTACAACATCCAAGTGATCCTTCTCCGATCATTGCTCAAGGTGAATGTGACGGGCAGATTATTTATGAAGAGAAAGGTGAAAATGGCTTCGGTTACGACTCGCTCTTTTTTAGCCCGGAAAAAGGCTGTACCTTTGCCGAATTAGAAACCGTAGAGAAAAAGAAAATCTCTCATCGTGCGAAGGCATTGGCCGTTTTAAAATCAAAATTAAGCGTCTAAAGTGCGGTTGATTTTCAACGAGAATTAAAGGATACAAAATGATTATTACCACTACGCCTAATATTGAAGGTAAACAAATCGTCGAATATAAACAAGTCGTCTTTGGAGAAGTGATTGCTGGGGCAAACTTTATACGTGATTTTTTTGCGGCTATTACCGATGTGATTGGTGGTCGTTCGAGTGTTTATGAGCGTCGTATTAGTCGTGCACGCCAAGATGCCTTGAAAGAGTTGGAAGAAAAAGCAATTGCTTTAGGGGCAAATGCTGTGGTTGGCGTAGAGATTAATTACGCAACAGTAAGCAATAAAAGTATGTTTATGGTGATTGCAAGTGGCACGGCAGTGGTGGTGCGCTAAGGTCTTTTTTTTATTTACTTAAATGTAATTTTTGCGATCAAGATCGCAAAAGTGCGGTCAATTTCTTGCGTGTTTTTGGAGTTTCTTAAAAATGTCGCTGTTGATATAAATCAACGGTACTTTTTGTTAATAAAGGGCATTTTTATGAAATTGATGAAACATTTATTTAGTTCATTATTTATTGCAGGCGCGATGTTGGGTACACAAGCGCTTGCTGAAGAAAATACATCTGAGCAGGCTCAACCGCAAACGCAAGTGCAGCAACAAACTGCTGTACAAGCACCATCACAAACTGTACAACAAACGGTGAGTGATAAATTAAATATTAATACTGCTAGCGCATCAGACATTCAAAAAGCGTTGATTGGTATTGGGGCGAAAAAAGCAGAAGCCATTGTGCAATATCGTGAAAAACACGGTAATTTCACTGTGGCAGAACAACTACTTGAAGTACAAGGCATTGGCAAAGCTACGCTAGAGAAAAACCGAGATCGTATCGTGTTTTAATGTTGTTATTTTTATATGAAAAGCGGAATAGTGATATTTCGCTTTTTTTTATTTTAGAGCAGAAAATTTACCAAAACTTGCAAAATATCAAATTTTTTTGGAATAAGTTGGGGATTTCTTGCAATGGTTTTATAAGAGAGTAGAATACCAAATGGGTATAGGAATACCTATGTTGTAGTATAAGAAATAATAAACCAACTATTTGGAGTTAGATATGGCATCAGAAAATTTAAATCAATCTTCTGTTGCTCTCACACCAGTTGAAGCAACGGATTATGCTGAAAACGTCGCTGCGTATAAAGCGCAAAAACGTCCATTTTTATCATTCATGTCTAGTATTAGTGCTGGGGCTTGTATTGCTTTAGCCTTTGTATTCTATACGACGACACAAACAGCAAGCGCAGGAGCGCCTTGGGGATTAACCAAGTTAGTCGGTGGGTTAGTCTTCTCTTTAGGCGTAATTATGGTAGTAATTTTAGGATCTGAATTATTTACCTCTTCTACTTTAACCTTAGTTGCCCGCGTAGGCGGTAAGATAACCACAGCTCAAATGATCCGAAATTGGATTGTGGTATATTTGGGTAACTTTGTGGGCGGTTTATTTATTGCTGCAGTGATTTGGTTTGGGGGGCAAACCATGGCAGCAAATGGTCAATGGGGTTTAACCATTTTGGCAACCGCTCAACATAAGATTCATCATACTTGGTTTGAAGCATTTAACCTTGGTATTTTATGTAACATTATGGTGTGTGTAGCGGTATGGATGTCTTATTCCGGTAAAACTGTTACAGACAAAGCATTTATTATGATCATGCCGATTGGTTTATTTGTCGCATCAGGTTTTGAACACTGTGTGGCAAATATGTTTATGATTCCACTAGGCATTATCACAGCTCATTCTAGTACGCCAGAATTTTGGCAACAAATTGGTGTGGATCCAATGAAATATGCAGACTTAGATCTCTATCATTTCATTGTGAAGAATTTGATTCCAGTAACGTTGGGAAACATTGTGGGTGGTGCGGTTTGTATCGGCTTATTCCAACATTATCTAACCAAAGCTCACTAATGTACTAACGAACTAAACAAGACTTATTTTTTATCAATTAAAAAAGGAAATGACTATGTCAGAACTTAATGAAGCACAAAAAGTTGCGTGGGCAGGATTCGTTGCCGGTGATTGGCAAGAAAACGTCAACGTGCGTGATTTTATTCAAAAGAACTACACCCCGTATGAAGGTGATGATTCTTTCTTAGCAGGTCCAACCGAAGCGACAACAAAACTTTGGGAAACTGTTATGGAAGGAATTAAAGTTGAAAACCGCACACATGCGCCATTAGACTTTGACGAACATACGCCTTCAACGATTACTTCTCACGCACCAGGTTATATCAATAAAGACTTAGAGAAAATCGTAGGTCTTCAAACCGATGCTCCATTAAAACGTGCCATTATGCCATTTGGTGGTATTAAAATGGTGGAAGGATCATGCAAAATTTACGGTCGTGAATTAGATCCTGAAGTGAAAAAAATCTTCACTGAATATCGTAAAACCCACAACCAAGGTGTATTCGATGTTTATACGCCAGACATTTTACGTTGTCGTAAATCAGGTGTATTAACTGGTCTTCCAGATGCTTACGGTCGTGGTCGTATCATCGGTGACTATCGTCGTGTCGCACTTTATGGTGTTGACTTCTTAATGAAAGATAAATACGCACAATTCTCTTCTTTACAAAAAGACTTAGAAGATGGCGTAAATCTAGAAGCAACTATTCGTTTACGTGAAGAAATCGCAGAACAACACCGTGCATTAGGCCAAATGAAACAAATGGCAGCAAGTTACGGTTTCGATATTTCTAATCCTGCAACTAACGCTAAAGAAGCAATTCAATGGATGTACTTTGCTTACTTAGCAGCAATCAAATCACAAAATGGTGCAGCGATGTCATTCGGTCGTACTGCAACCTTCATCGATATCTATATCGAGCGTGATTTAAAAGCAGGTAAACTTACTGAAACTGAAGCGCAAGAATTAGTTGACCACTTAGTCATGAAACTTCGTATGGTTCGTTTCTTACGTACACCTGAATACGATCAATTATTCTCTGGTGACCCAATGTGGGCAACTGAAACCATCGCAGGTATGGGGTTAGACGGCCGTACATTAGTAACCAAAAATACATTCCGTATTTTACACACCCTTTACAACATGGGTACTTCTCCAGAACCAAACTTAACAATTCTTTGGTCTGAACAATTACCTGAAAACTTCAAACGTTTCTGTGCGAAAGTATCGATTGATACCTCATCTGTTCAATACGAAAACGATGATTTAATGCGTCCAGACTTCAACAATGATGACTACGCAATCGCATGTTGTGTATCACCAATGGTTGTTGGTAAACAAATGCAATTCTTCGGTGCGCGTGCAAACTTAGCGAAAACATTGTTATACGCAATCAACGGCGGTATCGATGAAAAATTAGGTATGCAAGTAGGTCCGAAAACTGCACCAATCACTGATGAAGTGTTAGATTTCGACACAGTCATGACTCGTATGGACAGCTTTATGGATTGGTTGGCAAAACAATATGTGACTGCCTTAAATATCATCCACTATATGCATGATAAATATTCATACGAAGCAGCATTAATGGCATTACATGATCGTGATGTATACCGTACCATGGCTTGTGGTATCGCAGGTCTTTCTGTTGCAGCAGACTCACTTTCAGCAATTAAATATGCGAAAGTTAAACCAGTTCGTGGCGACATCAAAGATAAAGATGGCAATGTTGTAGCAAGCAACGTAGCGATCGACTTCGAAATCGAAGGTGAATATCCACAATATGGTAACAACGACAACCGTGTAGATGACATCGCTTGCGATTTAGTTGAACGTTTCATGAAGAAAATTCAAAAACTTAAAACTTACCGCAATGCTGTGCCTACACAATCTGTATTAACCATTACTTCTAACGTGGTTTATGGTAAGAAAACAGGTAACACCCCAGATGGTCGTCGTGCCGGCGCACCATTCGGACCAGGTGCTAACCCAATGCACGGTCGTGACCAAAAAGGTGCGGTAGCATCATTAACTTCTGTGGCTAAACTTCCATTTGCTTACGCAAAAGATGGTATTTCTTATACCTTCTCAATTGTTCCAAATGCGTTAGGTAAAGATCCAGAAGCACAACGTCGCAACCTTGCTGGCTTAATGGATGGTTACTTCCACCACGAAGCAGCAGTAGAAGGTGGTCAACACTTAAATGTGAACGTATTAAACCGTGAAATGTTATTAGATGCAATGGAAAATCCGGATAAATATCCGCAATTAACCATCCGTGTATCTGGTTACGCAGTCCGTTTCAACTCTTTAACTAAAGAGCAACAACAAGACGTCGTCACTCGTACATTCACAGAATCGTTCTAAAACACGATAAAATTTAACCGCACTTTAGCGGGAACATAAGAATTATGAGCCTGATTTAAGTCAGGCTCATTTTTTATAGATGATATTTTTGGTAAAATTTAGCTAGATTTATTTTTTGGAAATTTATGTATGTCTGTTCTAGGAAGAATTCACTCCTTTGAATCCTGTGGAACCGTGGATGGTCCCGGCATTCGTTTTATTTTATTTATGCAAGGCTGTTTAATGCGTTGCAAATATTGCCACAATCGTGATACTTGGGATCTTGATGGTGGTCGCGAAATCAGTGTGGAAGAACTCATGAAAGAAGTCGTGAGCTATCGCCATTTTATGAATGCAACCGGTGGTGGTGTAACAGCATCAGGTGGTGAAGCCATTCTTCAAGCTGAGTTTGTACGAGATTGGTTCCGAGCTTGTAAAGCAGAAGGCATTAATACTTGTTTAGATACCAATGGGTTTGTACGTCATTACGACCACATTATTGATGAACTGATCGATGTAACCGATCTTGTGTTGCTTGATTTAAAAGAACTGAACGATCAAGTGCACCAAAATCTTATTGGAGTGCCAAACAAACGTACGTTGGAATTTGCGAAATATCTGCAAAAACGTAATCAGCGAACCTGGATTCGTTATGTAGTAGTTCCAGGTTATACCGATAACGATCATGATGTTCATCTGCTCGGACAGTTTATTGAAGGTATGACCAATATTGAAAAAGTCGAACTTCTCCCTTATCATCGATTAGGCGCTCATAAATGGAAAACCCTTGGCTTTGAATATGAGCTCGCAGATGTTTTACCACCGACGAAAGAATCACTTGAGCATATAAAAACAATCCTTGAAGGATATGGACATACGGTAAAATATTAAGCTAAGGTGTAAAAAGATTAACAGCAGGCTTTAGAAAGCTTTAAGGAGGAAAAATGAAAAAATTAGCATTAACGTTTTTAGGTGTAGCCCTTTTAGCAGGCTGTTCAGCTGTTCAATCGCCAGTTACACAAGAAGAGGTGACATTAACGCCCCCTTCAAAAGATAGAGTAGGGTATGTTCGATTAGTAAAAGATAAAAATTACTACATTGATACCGATTCAATTTGGGTGGACAACCAAGATTTAAACCAAGTGCATTTTGATGCCGTGGTGAATTTGGATAAAGGTTTATATGTGTATCCAAATGAGAAAAGACGTTATGCACGTTCTGTTCGCCAATATAAAATCTTAAACTGTAAGAACTACCATTTAACTCAAGTTCGTACTGATTTTTATGATGATTTCTGGGGTGAAGGTTTACGTGCGGCACCGAAAAAACAAGAGAAATACACCATTAGCTTAAAACCTAATACAACCCTCTATGCGGCGGCACAAATCATTTGTGTGAACTCAGATAGAAAACCTTCTTTAGAGTTAGAAGGCTCAAAAGCGAAATAATCAATCAAAGTGCGGTTAGAAATAACCGCATTTTTTATCTCTATGAAACTAATGAGCAGGCAATAAAAAACGGTCAATATTTATCAAATATTGACCGCTCTTTTTATCTCTCAATGAAAGATTATTTCACACGAGAAACGTATTCGCCTGAACGAGTATCGACTTTAATTACTTCACCGATTTGAACGAAAAGAGGTACTTTCACCACAGCACCAGTACTTAATGTTGCTGGTTTACCGCCTGTACCCGCAGTATCACCTTTAAGACCTGGGTCAGTATCGATGATTTCTAATTCTACGAAGTTTGGTGGAGTGACAGTAATTGGCGCACCGTTCCATAAAGTCACGATACAATCTGCTTGGTCTAATAACCATTTTTCAGCATCACCCACTGCTTTTGCATCAGCAGAGTATTGTTCAAATGTTTCTGGGTGCATGAAGTACCAGAATGCATCATCTTTGTATGAATAAGTGAGGTTAAGATCCATAACATCAGCAGCTTCAACCGAAGTACCAGATTTGAAGTTTACGTCTAATACTTTGCCTGAAATTAATTTACGAATACGAGTACGAGTAAAAGCTTGGCCTTTACCTGGTTTAACGAATTCGTTTTCAACGATCACACAAGGCTCACCGTCTTGCATAAATTTTAGACCTGGTTTGAAATCACTGGTAGTATATGTAGCCATATTAAAAATATCCTAAAAAAATAGAGATTGTTTGAAAGTGCGTATTTTAACCCGAAATATTGCGATTAGAGAAGAACAAAATTGGTTAGAAACCCTAAAAAATGCGATTTCTGATCCGAAAATCTTGTTAAAAACCTTAAATTTGTCTGTTGAAGATTTTGCCGAGGATATCACTGCTCGTAAACTTTTTGCTATGCGAGTGCCTTTGCCTTTTGTTGATAAAATGGAAAAAGGGAATCCGAAAGACCCACTTTTTTTGCAGGTAATGACGGTTCAGCAAGAATTTATTGAAGCGGAAGGCTTTAGCCAAGATCCTTTAGATGAGCAGCAAAAAAACGCCGTGCCTAATATTCTGCATAAATACCAAAATCGCTTGCTGTTCATGGCAAAAGGAGGCTGTGCCGTTAACTGTCGTTATTGTTTCCGTCGCCATTTTCCTTATGATCAAAACCCAGGCAATAAAACGAGTTGGCAACAAGCAATAGACTATATTGCGGCCCATTCAGAAATTGAAGAAGTGATTTTTTCGGGTGGCGATCCGATGATGGCAAAGGATAGTGAATGGGCATGGCTATTAGAACGCCTTGAAAAAATACCGCACTTACAGCGTTTACGTATTCACTCTCGTTTGCCGGTCGTGATTCCAGAGCGCATTACGGATGAATTTTGTGATTTATTGCTAAAAAGCCGATTAAAAGCGGTGTTTGTCACGCATATCAATCATCCAAATGAAATTGATGAGGTACTTGCTTTCGCTATGCAAAAACTGGCAGGCGCTAAAGTGACCTTACTCAATCAATCAGTCCTTTTAAAAGATGTGAATGATAACCCACATATATTAAAAGTATTAAGCGATAAGCTGTTTCAATCAGGTATTCTGCCTTATTACTTGCATTTATTGGATAAAGTGCAGGGGGCGAGTCATTTTTATATCTCAGATGAGAAAGCATTACAAATTTACAAAGAATTACAGGCGCTCACATCTGGCTATTTAGTGCCCAAATTAGCACGAGAAATCGGTGGAGAGCCAAATAAGACTTTATACACCGCTTAAGATCCGATAAAATACGATTCAATTTTTCACCGCACTTTTGTGCGATCTTTAGTTTAGCAAATCGAGGTAATCCCGTGGATAATAAAAATCAACCTAACGACAATTCATCTCAAAATGAATTAGATTTAGGATTTAATCACTCTGACTCTGTGACACCAAGAAAACCGGTTCAACAAAGTGGCTCAATTTTTGATAAAGCCAAAGGTTTATTTGGTAAAAAAGAACAGCCAGATACACAATTCCATGTTCGCCGCGAACCAACTTTTGGTGCGGCAGCAAGTCAACCTTTTTCACCTTCTCAAGCATTCCAAAGTGAAAATACTGAACAGTCAGTGCAATCAAGTGCTTTCGGAGCTCAAGAACCTGTTGAAAATGTTCAAGTAGAAAACGTAGCGGAAGAAAAAGTGATTTTTGAAAATTCACCTGCAGAAGAGATTGTAGAAGAAGTGACAACTCAAGCCGAAACCGTTGCACCGTCAGCCGCTGCAGCAGCAAGCTTGAAATCACCTGAAAAATGGAAGGTTCTACAAATGTTACCAGAAAAACATCGCCGTTTATTTATTGCGATTTTGGGTTTAGTGGTCTTACTGATTATTTTCTTCACTCTAAAACCAAACTCAGATACGGTGGAGTCTTTTGAACAGCAAAACAGCAATGAAATTCCGGTTCAATTCCAATCATTAGATCAGTCTCAACCGGTTGAAACCACCGTATTAGATAACAATAATACTACGGCTCCTGCAACAACAGAGCAAACAGCAAATGGCGCTAAATCAGATGCACCTCCAGCCATGGAGTATGTAGGTGATAAAGCAGATGCGGCGAAATCACAACCTGCAGAGCCTGCACAACAAACTGTTGCTCAACAACCAGCAACTCAACCTGCACCGGTTCAACCGGCTGTTGCTCCTGCACCAGTTAAAGAACCTGTGAAAACAGTGCAACCAGCTGTAGAAAAACATACCGCAACAGTTGAGCATAAAGCAGAACCTCGTCGCGAACAGACATCTGTGGTTCAAGAGAGAAAACAACCTAAACCTGTAGCTGAAAAAGCGACAGTTCAGCCGACTCAAACCGTGAAAAAAGAGTCAAGCAAGATTCAAGATGCTAAACCTGTTGCGACTAAAGACAGTAAGGTTCAAATTGTGGAAGCGAAATCAGCAACCCAAAATACAGCGAAAGCTGCTGAACCTACAGCACAAACTGCTTCAACAGGTGCAACAAAAACATTAACGGTGCCTCAAGGTGTTTCACTGATGCAAGTATTCCGTGATAATAAATTGAATATTTCAGATGTGAATGCCATGACAAAAGCAAGCGGTGCAGGTAATGCATTAAGCAGTTTTAAACCTGGTGATAAAGTCCAGGTATCTGTGAATAGTCAAGGCCGAGTGAGTGAGCTTCGTTTATCAAATGGCGGTAAGTTCGTTCGTCAAGCCGATGGTTCATATCAGTATAAAAAATAATTTTTAGTGGGCGAGTAATCGCCCATTTTTCTAGATAAGATTGTTTATCCTTGCTCATTTCGCAAAGTGAGCAATCATAAACAACCCTTGATGGAAATAGAATTCATGTTAAAAAAATTAAGCGTAATTTTGACCGCACTTTGTCTTTCTGCTTGTTCACAAAATGTTGAATTAAGCAAACCCGCACCACAGAAAATGAAAGTGCAAACCGTGGATAAAAAATCCCAAAAGGGTTCAGCGACGGTTTATTTGTGTAAAGGCAATAAAGAAGTGAGTGTGGTTCATACCAAGCAAAAACAGAAAAGTAAAAAAACACTCAGTCAGGTGACCGTTACTTTTAATGATGTAACCGAAAAATTGACACGAGTGATTTCTGAGCGTGGGAGAAATTATGCGAATATTCGTTGGTATTGGCAGGAGCGTGATGACTTCAGTCAATTACAAACTAGCGTAGGTGAAGTGCTCGCAGAACGCTGTGTTAAACAACCAAGTGAATTAAAATCAGGCAAATAATTCTTTTATGGATCTCCAACGCGGCTTTGTGTTACATCGTCGTCCTTATAGTGAAACCAGCCTTTTGGTGGATTTATTCACTGAAGAAACGGGGCGTTTGACGGTTATTGCAAAAGGTGCTCGTGCGAAACGTTCGGCATGGAAATCTGTCTTACAGCCTTTTACGCCATTACTTCTTCGTTGGTCAGGAAAAGGCGCATTAAAAACACTCACGAAAGCAGAGTCCGCAGCAATTACGCTGCCTTTGCAGCAAACGGCTTTATACAGCGGGTTTTATGTAAATGAGCTGATTACTCGAGTGATCGAGCCCGAAACGGCCAATCCACAACTTTTTCAGCATTATCTTCAATGCTTAACAGGCTTAGCCACTCAGCCACAGGTTGAGCCCACATTACGTCTATTTGAATTTCATTTACTTAAAATCTTAGGTTATGGCATTGATTTTCTGCATTGTGCAGGTTCAGGTTTACCAGTAGATGAATCGATGACTTACCAATATCGTGCGGAAAAGGGTTTTATCGCCTCGTTAGTGAAAGATAACTTGACCTTTTATGGACGAGATTTACTTGCTTTTGACCGTTTGGAATTCACCGATGAGTCCGTCTTGCAAGCAGCAAAGCGCTTTACTCGAATCGCACTTAAACCTTATTTAGGCGATAAACCGCTGAAAAGCCGAGAATTATTTACACAAAACGTACTTTATTTAAAATAATCCCTTTCTTTGATACATACAGATTAAAACACCATTATGGCTTTACTTTACGCTCCACAAAAAAAACAGAAAACCACCCAAAAATTTATCGCTGAAATTCAGGATTTAGATTATCAAGGGTTAGGTGTCGCTAAAATTCAAGGTAAAACCTGGTTCATTGAAAATGCTTTGCCAATGGAAAAAGTGGAAGCGGTAGTGACTGATGAAAAGCGTCAATATGGTTTAGCCACGGCACAAAAGTGGCTACAAAAGAGTAATCAGCGTGTTGAGCCACAATGTCGTTATTATGGGCGTTGTGGTGGCTGCCAAGGCCAGCATATTCCTGTGGAAATGCAGCGTAAAGCGAAAGAGAAGGCCCTTTTTTCTCGATTAAGTAAACTGCAAGCAGAGCCTATTCAATTAATGCCCATGATTTGTCGCGAACAATGGGGCTATCGTCGTCGTGTACGATTAAGTTTGCTGTGGAATGCTAAAAATAAAACTATTGAAATGGGATTTCGTCAGAAAAACTCCAATCAGTTAGTCTGCATTCAGCAATGCTTAGTCGCAGAGCCTGCAATCAATGATCTTATCCCCAAATTGACCGCACTTTGGACTCAATATTCAGCCCCGAAACAATTAGGGCATATTGAATTAGTTTCAGCGTATAATGGCGTAGCCATGTTGTTACGTTACAAAGGTAATTTAGCAGAAGCTGACCGCACTTTGTTACTCGAGTTTGCACATGTCAATGCCGTAAATTTGTTTCTACAAGATGATCAATGTATTCAATTTGTGCATGGTGAAATGCCTTATTATTCTCTGGGCGATATTCGTTTATCTTTTGATATCCGCGATTTTATTCAAGTGAATACCCACTTAAATCTGCAAATGGTTGAGACGGCTTTAGATTGGCTTGATTTGAATCAGGATGATCATGTCTTAGATTTGTTCTGTGGGATGGGCAATTTCACGTTGCCTTTAGCCAAACGCGTGAAAAGTGCGGTTGGTATTGAAGGTGTTTTGGATATGGTGAAAAAAGCCCAAGCGAATGCACAGTTTAATCACATCGATAATGTTGAATTTTATCAAGCCGATTTAGATCAAGCTTTTTCAGAACAACCTTGGGCAAAACAATATTTCAATAAAATTCTCCTCGACCCGCCTCGTAGTGGCGCAGCATTTGCACTGAATGCGTTGTGTGAGCTGGGTGCAGAAAGCATTCTTTATGTATCTTGTAACCCTGCAACCTTAGTACGAGATGCAGAAATTCTCCGTTCTTTCGGGTATCGCATCATCAAAACCGCCATGATTGATATGTTCCCGCATACTAGTCATTTGGAGTCGGTGACATTATTTATCAAATAAGGTGTAAATTCTGATAGAATAGTCAGACTTTTTTGTTGTCTTAAAAAGACAACTCGGCGGACAGGATGTTGCCGAGCCATATTCATCAACAAGGGGGTATTATGGTTGCAGTTCGTGGTTCTCACTTATCAAATCCACATGATTTTGAGATCGAACAATGGTGTTCGAGCCTTAAACTTACAGCCCCCGTAGAAAAGTCTCTGATTGATGCATGGTATTATGCCCAAGCCAAAATAGCTGAACATGCCGATCAAATGGAGAATGCAATCCTCACATTGCAATCCGGTGTGGAAATGGTTGAAATTCTGCATGAAATGAATATGGACAGCGAAAGCTTACTCACCGCTATGCTATTCCCCTTAGTAGCAAACAAAATTGTCGATTGGGAGCAAATTCAGGAGCATTTCGGGCCTAAAATCACCAAACTGCTTAAAGGTGTGGAGGAGATGGATAATATCCGTCAGCTCAATGCCAGCCATTCTGCCAATGCGTCTCAAGTGGATAATGTGCGCCGTATGCTCCTTGCTATGGTGGACGATTTCCGTTGTGTGATCATTAAACTTGCTGAACGTATTACGTTTCTTCGTAATGCGGAAAATCACTTTTGTGAAGAAGAAAAAGTATTGGCAGCCAAAGAATGTTCCAATATTTATGCCCCATTAGCCAACCGTTTAGGGATCGGTCAATTGAAATGGGAGCTTGAAGATTACTGCTTCCGTTATTTGCATCCAGAACAATATCGAAATATTGCCAAATTATTACATGAGCGCCGCTTAGATCGTGAGCAGTATATTGCGGATTTCGTCACAGAATTAACCGGTTATTTAAAAGAAAATATCGATCAGGTTGAAGTTTACGGTCGTCCTAAACATATTTATAGCATTTGGCGAAAAATGCAAAAGAAACATTTGGAGTTCAGTGGCTTATATGATGTCAGAGCGGTTAGGGTGATCGTACAGAAATTGCAAGATTGTTATACGGCGCTCGGTATCGTCCACACACATTTCAAACACTTGCCAAAAGAATTTGATGATTATGTCGCCAACCCGAAACCAAATGGCTATCAATCCATTCATACTGTGGTGTTAGGAAAAGGTGGTAAGCCAATTGAAGTGCAAATTCGTACTCAGCAAATGCATGATGATGCGGAGCTTGGTGTAGCCGCCCACTGGAAATACAAAGAGGGCACGACAGGTAGCCTTTCCGCTTACGAAGAAAAAATCACTTGGTTACGTAAATTACTCGCATGGCAGGATGATATTACGGATTCTGGTGAAGTAATGGCTGAATTGCGAAGCCAGGTCTTTGATGACCGAGTATATGTGTTTACGCCAAAAGGTGAAGTGGTTGATTTACCCGCGGGATCAACCCCTCTCGATTTTGCTTATGCGATCCACAGTGAAATTGGTCACCGTTGTATTGGGGCGAAAGTTGGGGGACGTATCGTGCCATTCACCTATCACCTGCAAATGGGTGAGCAAGTGGATATCATCACGCAGAAAAATCCTAACCCAAGCCGAGATTGGGTCAACCCGAACTTAGGCTTTACCTATACTTCAAAAGCGCGTGCGAAAATCCAAGCGTGGTTTAAGAAACAAGATCGTGATAAAAACGTTCCAGCTGGTAAAGAGCAGTTAGATAATGAACTTGCTCGTTTGAATATCAGTTTGAAACAGGTTGAGCAGCTTGCCTTGCCTCGTTATAACTTAAGAAATCTCGAAGATTTATACGCGGGCATTGGTAGCGGAGATATTCGCTTAAATCAGTTGATGAATTTCTTGCAAAGCCGATTGATCAAAGTGACGGCTGAAGAAGCAGATCAAGAAATTCTCCGCCATGTGGCGAGTAAAAGCGCGAATACTGCACAGCAAAAGGCGCAACAGAAAGCCGAGCAACAACAGAATAAAGGTTATGTGATCGTTGAAGGGGTCGGTAATTTAATGCACCATATGGCGCGTTGTTGTCAGCCTATTCCAGGTGATGCCATTGCAGGCTACATTACGATGGGACGAGGTATTTCAATTCATCGTTGCGATTGTGAACAGTTTATTGAATTACAAGCTGCCCATCCGGAACGTGTAGTGGAAGCCCTTTGGGGAGATAATTATGCGGCTGGTTTTCATATTAATATTCGCATTGTGGCCAGTGATCGAAACGGTTTATTACGCGATATTACGACCGTGCTCGCGAATGAAAAAGTCAGCGTGTTAGGGGTTTCAAGCCGTGCGGACACCAAAAAACAAGTGGCAACGATGGATATGGAAATTGAACTGAAAAATGTCGAAAGTTTAAGTAAAATACTGGCCAGATTAGCGAAGTTAGACGACGTTATCGAAGCAAAACGTTTATAGATTACAACATAGGAACTTTTATGTATAAAACCACGGGATTAACCCATTTAATTAACTCTACAAAATATTCTTTGCAAGGCTTAAAAAGCGCATTCAAAAATGAAACCGCATTTCGCCACGAATGTTTTCTTGCGTGTATTATGATTCCGCTCGCCTTTTGGCTGGGTGACACTAAAATTGAAATTGCCTTGATGATTTCATCGGTTTTACTCGTGATGGCAGTAGAGCTGTTAAATAGTGCAGTTGAAGCGGTGGTGGATCGTATTGGCACAGAACGCCATGAACTTTCAGGGAGAGCCAAAGACCAAGGCTCAGCAGCGGTATTCATTGCACTTTGCATTGTTGTCGTGGTTTGGGGAAGTATTTTATTTTTCTAAAGTGCGGTCAATTTTCAGTAACAATTTCGGCTTATGTGTTTTACATAAGCCGTTTTTGTAGGTGGAAGTCGGACAAGATTTTATTCCTCTGCTTTTGCTGATATAAATAAGAAAGATTTTTGCATATTCATATCAACAGGAGGACGCTATGCCAACAGTCTCAGCCTTAGGTGCGCTCATTGCACTCATTGTCGCTATTTTCCTTATTTTGAAAAAAGTCTCACCAGCCTATGGTATGTTAGTCGGGGCTTTAGTCGGGGGATTAGTTGGCGGCGCTGATTTATCTCAAACCGTGAGTCTCATGATCGGAGGCGCTCAAGGTATCACTACCGCAGTCATGCGAATTCTCGCAGCAGGGGTATTGGCGGGAGTACTGATTGAATCCGGTGCGGCTAATACCATTGCTGAAACCATTACAAACAAGTTAGGTGAAACAAGAGCATTATTAGCGTTAGCGTTGGCCACATTAATTTTAACCGCCGTTGGTGTATTTATTGATGTTGCCGTGATTACGGTCTCTCCAATCGCCTTAGCACTTGCTCGTCGTACTGACTTATCAAAACCCGCTATTCTCTTAGCGATGATTGGTGGGGGAAAAGCAGGAAACTTAATGTCTCCCAATCCCAATGCAATCGCGGCGGCAGACACATTCCATCTTCCTTTAACGTCAGTGATGATGGCAGGGATTATCCCCGCTATTTTTGGCTTAATATTGACGTATTTTTTAGCAAAACGTTTAAGAAATAAAGGTTCGCGCGTTTCATCCCAAGAGGTTGTCGCAGTAGAAACACAGAATCTCCCCTCATTTTTGACCGCACTTGTGGCGCCTTTGGTTGCCATCTTCTTACTGGCACTTCGTCCGTTAGCCGATATTAAAGTCGATCCTTTAATCGCCTTACCACTTGGTGGTCTGATTGGCGCATTATGTATGGGCAAGCTTCGCCAAGCCAATAACTATGCGATTAGCGGTTTAGGGAAAATGGCTCCGGTGGCGATTATGCTACTTGGTACGGGAGCTTTAGCCGGTATTATTGCCAATTCCGGTATGAAAGATGTGCTCATTGAAGGCTTAAAACATTCGGGCTTACCTTCTTATATCCTGGCGCCAATTTCAGGTGCACTCATGTCGCTTGCGACGGCATCAACAACAGCAGGTACAGCGGTTGCTTCGAATGTGTTTAGTTCAACGTTATTAGAGTTGGGAGTGAGTAGTCTGGCAGGTGCCGCGATGATTCATGCGGGGGCGACAGTTTTCGATCATATGCCACATGGTTCTTTTTTCCATGCAACTGGTGGTAGCGTAAATATGGACATGAAAGAACGCTTAAAATTGATTCCTTATGAAAGTGCAGTGGGGTTAATTATGACCATTGTGTCCACCTTAATTTTTGGTGTATTTAGTTAGTTTAAGGAGAGAATATGAAAATTGTCATTGCGCCTGATTCATTTAAAGAAAGCTTAACCGCACTGGAAGTGGCTAATGCGATTGAAACTGGTTTTAAACGTATTTTCCCAAACGCTGAATATGTGAAATTACCAATGGCAGATGGGGGAGAGGGAACCGTACAATCTTTGGTAGATGCCACTCAGGGGCGCTTAATTGAGGCAGAAGTTACGGCACCGTTAGGCAACCAAGTAAAAAGTTTTTTCGGTTTATCAGGTGATGGTAAAACGGCGATTATCGAAATGGCGGCCGCATCGGGATTGCATCTTGTCCCGATGGATAAACGCAATCCTTGTCAAACCACCAGTTTTGGTACGGGGGAGCTGATTAAGCAAGCCCTAGATCTTGGCGTACAACATATCATTTTAGGAATTGGTGGGAGTGCCACAAATGACGGTGGTGCGGGTATGCTGCAAGCATTAGGCTTACGTTTATTGGATAAAAAAGGTCACTCCATTGGCTTTGGTGGTGCAGCATTATCTAATCTTGCTGAAATTCAACTGGTTGATTTAGATCCTCGATTGCAACACGTACAAATCGAAGTGGCTTGTGATGTGAATAATCCTCTTTGTGGTGAACGAGGTGCCTCTGCAATTTTTGGCCCTCAAAAAGGTGCGACACCTGAGATGGTGAAGGAACTCGATGCTGCATTAGCCCATTTCGCCGAAATTGCCGAGCGGGATTGTGGTAAAAAAATTCAAGATCAACCAGGGGCGGGGGCAGCCGGTGGTATGGGTGGTGGTTTATTGCTTTTACCTAATGTGCAACTGAAAGCTGGTGTGTAGATCGTGTTAGATAATTTGAAACTCGCTGAGCAAGTTAAAGAGGCTGATTTAGTGATTACTGGTGAAGGCCGTATGGATGCGCAAAGTATCTTAGGTAAGACTCCAATCGGTGTGGCGCGCACGGCGAAACAATTCAATAAGCCTGTCATTGCGATTGTAGGTTGTTTGCGTGAGGATTATGAAGTAGTGTATGAACATGGCATTGACGCAGTGTTTCCAATTATTCGTAATCTGGACGATTTACCGACAATTCTCAAGCAAGGCGAGCAGAATTTAATCTCAACGGCTCAAAATGTGGCGAGATTGTTGTCATTGAAATAAGCTTTTCATACTAAAGTGCGGTCAAAAATAACGATAAATTTCGGTATTATGTAGCAGTTGCACAAAGATTTAATTTGTTGTTTCTGCTACATTTTCTTATCTTTTATGTACGAAAGGTAAGAATAGTCAATGACAAAACAAAAATCAACTTTGGAAAATGCGCTTGAAGAAGCGATTGAAGAAATTGAAACCGAAAAGAAAGAAATTGCAGCGCAAATCAAGCAACTCCATAAAGAATTAAAGGATCTTGAACGGAAGATTTCAGACTATCGTGTGGCATTAAATCACGCAAAAGGTCGGGAAAAACCGCCTTTACCTTCAAACCCCAAATTTAGAAATCTTCGTTTCCAAACTTCGCCTCAACAGTTGATTGCTCAGGTACTAAAACAAGAGCCTTCAAAATGGTTAAGTGTGAAGGAGATTACATATCTGGCGATGAAGTTAGATGGGCAAGAGATTGAAGAAGTTATACCGTATAAACAATCACAAACGATTGCTTGTACATTAAACTATTTAAAGTATAAATCGTTAGTGGAAAAATGCTTAATAGATAACTCCCAACATTGGCGATTGAGAACACTTGAGCAAGGATAGTAAATAGCGGTAGAAATACCGCTATTTTTGTTTCCATTGCCAGTGAACCTCATTTCGGCTGATTTGAACCCTATTAATCCATTCTCTTTTATAAAACTCATTCAGTTGTTTACGAACGGAATCAAGATGTTTTTCGGACGGTGTATCAGGATTTTGTTCAATATCGAAAATGCGTTGAGTGAGTTCGGCAATTGTAAAGGCTTTATTGGGTGCTTCTCGCATCATTTGTACGATGTATTTACGAATTTTCCCTTTAAAGAGCTTATATTTGGAACGGTACACAAAGTTGTCCGTATTATAAAGGGCTACATCACTTTCCTGTTGAGTAAGCTCAATAGCACGTTTTAATGTGGCAATGTTCGCATCAAGTAACGCAAGATGATGTAATACCTGTTTACGTTCAAACTCAAATTCTTTGAGCTTCTTATCTAGGTTGTATGCCATATATCTACTGCCAAATTACTTCTTGATGAATAATTTTTCGTTGCCAATAACCGCACCATTCATTGTTATCGTTGGTGGTTTTCAAACATCGGCTTAATACATCAATAAACTGCGCTTTATTTGAGGTACGGCGATTGTCCTCACGGTAGGCAATTTCATTAGCATAGTTAAGTAAGTATTCGTTGCTGATACGGTGAACTTGTCCGTAATACATCCGCTTAAAACGGCTGAACAAACTTTCTGCTTGATTGTTTGTTACACCTAAGTCACTACGATATTCTTCTTTATGGTTTACAGTTCTCAAGTGATAGTAAGGCAACAAGACATCATAAGCCGTGCTTTCATCGGTATTGATTTGTGTATTCGGTTTAATGAATTTATCGGCAAAACTTTTCACTACCGATTGCGATTCAGTATGCACTACAAAAACGTGAGAACGTTTTGCCCCACAATGCAGAGCATTACTGGCTTTTTCTTCTGGCGAATAATGCTCACGTGCAACCATGACACAACGTTTATCAGGATTCTGATTTTCCTTTAAACGATAGTCAATGCGGTCAGATTTCTTATTTGCTTTACGTGGTGCAGGATGAACATAAGTACCGTCCATATCCACTACACCTGAAAGAGGTTTCATATCACGATTTTCCAGTAATGCCTTGCGGAATTTATGCGATAAAACAAATGCCGTGCGAGGATTAAGTTTTGCATTACGAGCTAATTGAAGGGAAGATAAGCCTTTGACGGCATTTACCCATTCCATTAAAGCATAGAGATAAACCTTAATCGGTTTCTTGCGATTGGCAAAAATGGTGCCAGAAGTGACACTAAAAGTGTGATTACAATGTTTGCAGCGCCATTGTTTACGTGTAGAAATATAATAAGGCTTGTGTTGTAACCCACATTTAGGACAAGTGATGAACTCTTTTCCACCCCATCTTAATTCACAAAGCAAATCATACGCTTCTTCTTCCGAGAGTTGTGCAATCTCGTAGGAAGAAAGCGTGCGAGCTTTGCTAGAAAGTAAGAAATGCTGAGTCATCGTTTTGTTTAAAATTTATGTTAATAGAGATTTTAAATATGCTCAAACGTGATAAAATGCGTTTAAACTTAAAACAAATGTACGCTCATTTGCGTAATTTGTCAATTATAAATTGAAAGTGGAACGCTCAAATGTGTATATCAGAAAGATTAAGACAAGTATGTGAAGCTAAAAATTGGAAAATTACAGATTTTGCAGAGCAGGCAGGAATAGCCTATCGCACGCTACAAGGTTATGTCGGTGGCGAGCGTGAGCCAAACGCAGAAGGTATGACTGGCATTGCCAAAGCTGGAGTGAATTTGAATTGGCTTGAGAGTGGTGAAGGGGAGATGTTTCAAATCCTAACGCAAGAAAACACTATGTCAGAGCAAGAAAAAAAGCTGATTGCAGACTATCGTACTATGCCTGAAAATTTAAAGGATGCCTTTGCTATTTCTTTTAAAGAAATATCAGAAAAACAATAAATACTAATTTGACACTAACTCAATAAGGAACAAAAATGTCCCTACAAGCCTACAAGCCTACAAGCCTACAAGCCTACAAGCCTACAAGCCTACAAATAGCTTATCCCCTCAATATCAACCTTGCAAATTTATTTTGGGAGGTTGTTAATGAAATCTGAGCAACTAATACAAAATGAATTGTTTTCTCATAGCGTTCATATTCTTGATAAATATGAATGTTTTAGCTTAGGTTCAACTACGATCTCAAGCTTAATGAAGTCAAAATACATAAAAAATTTTTCAATAAGTAGAAATTTATTAAGAAAAAAACCTGATGTATTGATTATTGATAACCATAAAAATATCGTTATATATTGTGAACAAAAGCATCCTAATAAATTCAAAAAAAATAAAGACATATCAAATGCAATAAATCAAGAAATTGATGTAGCTAAAGCTGTTAATGCTCTGATTTATGTAGTAAATGATGGAGATAGATTTATTTGGGTTAACCCAAATACTGGTAATCCTATATTAGATGAAGATGGGAATATCGTTGATTTACAAATAAAGCCAAAAGAAAACGCCAAACAAATAGCTAAATTAATAAATGATATTAGCCAATCTATTAGTAATGATAATGATAAGATATTAAAAAAGGAAGAGTTAGATCCAACCGATTTAGCAGTAAAGATAAATAGAATTTTAGTTAACCTAACATTTGCATCATCAAAGAAGTCACTCTATACATTTGTTGAATTATTCTTATTTAAATACTTGTCTGATATTGGTGTATTAAAAGGAGAAAACTCTTTTTCTTATATATCTAAAATGTACTCTAATGAATATAAAAGAGAGAATCCAGTTACAACTGATGCTGATGTTTTAGGAAAATATATTGATGGAGCAAGGGAGACTATGAAAACTTTGTTTCCAGAAGGTAAGGATGGGACCAGTATTATTAATGGACAAGTATTTCATGTTGAACGAGGTGATTATAATGAATACATCAGTATTGATGATACTGATAAAATATTTAAACAAGTTATTGAAGAATTTGAACGCTATGAAAAAAATAATGGGAAATTTTTAAGGATATCAAATGACTTTAAATCAAAACTATTTGAAACATTTATGAAAAATTCAAATGAAACTTCTAATATGGGGCAGTTTTTTACTCCATTAAAGATTGTTAATGAAATGGTTTCAATGGTCGATATAAAGGACGGTATGAAAATCTGTGATCCTGCTTGTGGTGTTGGAAAGTTTCTTCTCGAAGCTGTTGAAACAAAAATACAAGATCTTTACAGTTATCATGATGGTGAACTGAAAAGTAAAATAGAACTTTATGGCTTTGATAAAATGATGTCAGATAAAGATGATTTAACTATTATTTTAGCTAAAGCCAACATGCTTATTTATTTTTCGCAACTATTTCAAGATAATAACTCATTACAAGATGTTAAAAATATTGCTAATGAATTATTGAACAAAACTTTTAATTTACATAAAACTATGTTAGGCACTTTAGCAAATCTTGAAGAAAATAAATACGATCTAATATTAGCAAACCCTCCATATTTTCAGTCCAAACCAATGATGGATTCAGCTAAAGAGACTGATAAATATAAATTAAACGGAGGAGGAGTTGAAAGTTTATTTTTAGAATGGATAATGAAGTCTTTATCACATAACGGGGTCGCATCAGTTGTATTACCGGATGGAATATTCTCTAATTATATAAATCATAATCTAAAGAAATATATGTTAAATAATTTCTTTATAGAAAATATTATTTCACTACCTGTTGGTGCATTCTTTAATACACCTAAAAAAACCTATATTCTTACTATAAGAAAGAAAACACATCAAGAAATAAATGAACATACAAAACAAGATTATCCAGTTTTTACATATATAGCTAACTCTATTGGTGAAAGTCTAGATTCTTATAGGTTTGATATAGACGATAATGACTTAAAAGAAGCCGCTATAAAATATAACTTTTTTAAAAACTTTAATAAAAAAGAGCTTATTGAGCCAATTAAATCTTATATTGAAGATGATCGTAAACTAAAATTGATACCAATTGATGAGTTTGATTCTGACAAGTCTTGGATAATCGAAAATTGGTGGACAGAAGAAGAAAAAGTTGAAATTGGTTTAAAAAAAGCTAAAACTTTTGTAAGTCCTACAGAGTTTCAAGATCTATTATCAGATATGATCTCAACTCTAAAAGATTTTAAGGAAGAAATTGAATGGCTAAATTAAACTATAAAAGTATAACGCTAGAAAAACTATTTGATTGTAAAAGAGGAAATAGCAAATATACTAAAACATATTGTAATCAGCATAGTGGTGATTACGAAGTTTTCACTGGAACAACAATTGGGCATTTTGGATTTATTGATTCTTATGATTATGACTGTGAAAACTTAACATATTCAACAGATGGAGAATACGCAGGTACTTTGAAAGTATTACATGGTAAACATAATGTTGGGGGGCATAGAGCAATTCTAATACCTAAAGTTGAAAATTTGGTATTAGAGTATTTTAAATATATTCTTCAACCTATATTTTTTCTCCATAAAAAGAAAGGTGATGTCCCATCATTATCGTGGAGAAATATTAAAGGATTATTAATTGAAGTTCCTATTGATGATAATGGAAACTACGATATTGAATCACAAAATCTAATTATTAGTAAATATAAGTCTATAGAGATTAAAAAGAAAGAGCTTGAAGATAGACAAAATTATATCAATAGAATTGATGTGAAAATACCTCATTCTGATAAATATAATTATATAAATGAACCCATCCATAAACTTTTTTATGTAACTAGAGGAAATAGTCTATATACAAAGAATTATTGTAAGCAAAATGCAGGGGAATACCCTATTTATTCTGCCGCAAATGATGAACCTTTAGGGTATATGAATACTTACGACTATGATGGTCGTTATGTTTCAATATCAATAAATGGTATTGCTGGAGTTACAAAAATAATAGAGGGGTGTTTTTCTATAAATGCAGATAGAGTAATTTTAACACCTAAAACATTTGATATCGATTTAGATTACGTTGTATATATTTTAGAGCCAATATTAAGAAATCTATCAAAAGGTAGAAAAGGCATTAATAATAAAAATGAGTTTTCAAAATTAACACCACGAATGATCGATAATGTTAAGATTTCAATACCTATAGATAGTAATGGTGACTATTGTTTAGATGAAATGAGAGATGTTTCCAAAAAGCATTTGAATATATTAGAAATAAAAAAACAATTAAATGATAAAGTTAGTGAGCTTTTATCTACTGAAATTAGTTTTTAATGTCTTGAATTTACTAAAGGACGAGAATCTACTAAATTATATAATTAGTCAAAGAATACAACTTTATTCAATCACCAATTAGCACATATTAATTATGTGTGCGAGCAATTGTTTAGGTGGCAGCAAATTTCATCTTGTAAATTTCCTGTTTTAACAATCGCAATTTCACTCATTTTTAATGAGCCTTCCACAAGTTCCTTGTGGGTAACGGTATTCGAGGCATAAACGCTTTGAGCCGACTTGAAATTTTTAAGTCGGCGATTTTTTGTATCTGGCGTTTAGCAAACCTCGAATGTCTTGTACCACACAAAGAAATTCTTAATTACTTAACATTTATGGTTTTATGTGCTGGTTCATTATCTAGTAATAATTTGCTTTAAAAGCCATATCTAAAATAGAAAGGTTTATATAGTTACTTTATCTATTGTAAATCGATCAAATTTTGATCTAGAATATCACTACTTTTTAAAGCAAATCTTCTCGTTTGCTTTTTCGGGAAATTTCCCATTTTTATATTTTTTGTTCAACCAATTTAACAAGAGAAAAACGGCTTATTGGGTAATAAGCTATTGTTTTTTTTATGTATGTTGAACAAATAAATGAAAAAGAATAAAAAAATATCTCCATATCTATCTGCTGCACTTCGCAATTTACCTAGCGTTGCAATCTCTGATTTATCCGAAACCGAAATTCTCATTCTGCTTAAAAATGCCCGTTGGGGAAATTCTCATTGTTTTCATACTGTTCAATGCCCTAGTTGTCAGATTGAGCATAAAGCCTATTTTATTTCTTCTCGTAAGCAATGGCAGTGCAAACATTGCCAACATCGTTTTTCTGTAAAAAGCGGCACGATTTTTCAGCACACCAAACTTTCCCTAAGAAAGCTACTGTTATCGGTTTATTATTTCACTATCAATAGTAAAGGGATTTCTGCGCTTAACTTATCTCGTCATATTGGCGTGCAATATAAAACGTCATGGGCATTACTACATAAATTCCGTGAAGCAGTCGAAAAAACTCAAGATTACACACCACTCACGGGCATTGTTCATATTGATGGTTGCTATGTGAATAACTACCTTCGACCAAAAAATTTTAAACATAAGCGAATTGATAGACGTAAGAGATGTCACCAACGTAAAGACAAATCCTGCGTTATGGTTTTCCGTCAACAAGCTGCAAATCAGGAAATAATAAAAGGAGCCGACCGCACACTCGTTGCGTTAGTTAAAGAGGAAAATGTTGATGATATGTTTGCTTTAACACATCGTTTAGTCGCACCAAAATCTACAATTTGTGCTGATGAAAATCCTGCTTATGATGGCTTGGCATTTCACTATGACTTATGTCGCGTAAATCATTCGCAAGAATCGTTACCAGTCAGATAAAGACAAATTCGACAACGTACTAAAACGCTGTTTGAAAGCCAGACCTTCACGAGATTTAACTGGTTACTGGCAGGGAAATAAGAAACCTGCGGCAAAATTCGGATTAGAAAGTTTATGTTTGGAAGCCTCAAACGATAACCAATATTTAGCCGTAGCCTAAACAATTTAAAGCAACACAAGGAGCAATGATGGAAACCATGACACACACGCCACTTAACGTGGATTTAAAAAAGATGGACTATGAAACATTCAAAACTTTTATGCGAGAACTGGCTCAGATGTATTCAAACGTAAAAGATGATGCCTATCTGTTGTTCTATCACAATTTGCGAGACCTTGCGAAAGAAGTCAGTACTTTACCCCGTAATCCATTGATATTTTATGGGGCCTATGAAATCGCTAATAATCAGGTAGTCGTGGCGATATTTGAAATGCAATTTACCGATGAAGTATTTGAAACCGAAGATGGGAAACCTTATCAGATGCTTTCTATTATTAGTAGTTTTGCAGAAGATAAAATCTATTTACGTTGCCCGACTAAAATTAGAGAACACCTCACCCAACCTGAATACGTTACTCTCTGCGAACAGGCTTATCCTACAATGATGGAACAAATGCTACTAGAGGAGCAACGAGAAAGACTGTTTAGAAGAAAACGGAAAAGTGAGTAATGGAAAAATAAGTAGAATTCTGTAAAATACATTTATAAACAATAATGCCCTTATTGAAATAAGGAAGAAAATAAACATCAGAATACGCTTTCATCTGCCTTTAAATTCAAACCATAAATACGTTATCTATTGGCTGTATGTAAAAATAAAACTTGACAAAATGGTAGATAATATTTAGTATTCAAGGAACATACAGCTGTGGCTGATGTAGGTGTCCCATCCAAGAGTAGTTAAATCTACCGCCTACTGAAGCCACTCATTATTTATTTTGTGTAGAAATTGTTATGGAGTCCTTCGCTATTCTTATTGATGGTGGTTTTGCTAGAAGAAAGTTAAGTGAAAAGCTTGGTTCTGGACAGTCACTAACATCCCTCGATTTTTCTAAGCTTATTTATAATATTCAAAATCATCACGTATTTAAGGATAAGAAACTCTATAGAGTGTTCTATTATGATGCTTTTCCATCAGATGAAAAATTAACAAATCCTATTGATTCGTCAGTATTTGATTTGTCTGCCACGTCCTTATCAAGTGATAGTAAACGACTTTTTTCTGATTTAATGCGCTTACCTCTTTTTGCTTTAAGAATGGGGAAAACATCAACAAATGGAAGAACTTGGAAAGTTAAGCCATCTATTCTTAAACTAGCTAACGGTAATGCTATAACAGTAAACGCTCGAGATATTCAACCAAATATCAGCCAGAAAGGTGTGGATATGAAAATCGGCTTAGATATGGCTACATTAGCTCTAAAAAAACAGGTTAGTGCTTTAGTATTAATTACTGGAGATAGTGATTTTGTCCCAGCGATAAAATTAGCGAGAACTGAGGGTGTACAAATTTATTTAGCCAATATGGGGCATTCAATAAAACCCGAAATGTATGAGCATATTGATGTGCTTTTAGATTCAATTTATTAAATGGCGGTATTTCTACCGCTATTTTAATGGCTTTAACCGCCAAAACTTCAATCCACTTTCAACGATTCCTCTTTTACGTAATTTAACCAGTATTCTATTGACTGTCTTATAGTGCTTATCACCCATATCAACAAATTGTGGTTTTCCCAACAATGCTAAGCTCTTTTCACCAATCTCCCCACAAAACATCCAGTCGGGATTTTCACGCAAAACTTGAGCGACTAATCGCATCGTAATCAAGGGCTGCGGTTTT
>OGDJ01000356.1_pt1 | contig 31522 bp, 31 predicted proteins | sample 1570401 | NCBI WGS metagenome assembly OGDJ01 (sample SAMEA2582185, study PRJEB24529) | metagenome | biome: Human gut stool | place: China | collected 2011
CCGTTATCCACTAAATGGATTTTTTCAGCATACATCCCACCTAATTGGCTCACATCCACACTGTAGCTTTGGTTTTCGCCTTGGGTATCAGAAGTGCGGTCAGTGTTGTCGGTGTTTTTATCACCCACGTACACAACTGAATCATTAGTGCGGTCAACGTTGTTTTTACCCGTGGTAACTTTAATGCCTTTCTTCGACCAAACCCCACCTTTGATTTCGGCTTTCTCCGCGATAATATCGGTGTAATCAGATTGGCTGTTATCCATCCCTTTTTGGCCAACAGTCACTTTACCGCCTTTTACGCGATAGCCTTTCAACTCACCATTTTCAACTTCCGCTTTACCGGTGGTGAGTGTTGTGCGTCCAGCATTAATCACACCACAGCCATCACATTGGATACCACTTGGGTTAGCAATCACCACATCCGCTTTTTTGCCTGCCACTTCCACATAGCCTTTTAAACGGCTTGGATTAGCAGAGTTCACCTCATTAAGAATGACTTTTGCTTCACCGCGAGCAAGATTCGGGTTACCTTGCACCCAGCCCGCCATTTGTGTTTGTGCCGCTTTACGAGCATTGTTTAACACCGCACCTTTCTCTGCCACATCAAATTGTGAATATTGGTTACGTGATACCCCACCTGCGCTTGGTGTTTGAATATTTACTTGCGGTAAACCATTGCCGGTTTGAAGTACTGTAGGTTGTTGATTACCCGGTGCAGATTTATCTGCACGAATGGCCATATCTTCAGCATGAACAGAAGGGGATAAGAAGACAAAGCCTAATGCCAACATTAAGCTAAAATGAATAGGATTAAGTGAAAGTGTACTTGAAAATAGTCCTGTTTTTTCTTGTTCCGGACTCACATTTTCACTTTGTGCTTTACCTTGAGATTTTGCTAACTCAGATACCACCACAAGCTGGTTTAATACACGGCTAAAAATCACTTTATAATGACGTTTATTCATTTTTTAATTTCCTTTAAAGTTTTAAATTCTGTTTGGTTTTAATCAATTTATTCATCTAAAAGCGTGAGCATTAAAAACGGTAGCTCACATTAAATCCGGTTGTGACATGACTGGTTCTAAATCCTTCCGGTTTTTTAATTGGAACACCCACAAAATAATCATAGTTAATGCCCCATAATTTACCGCGAAGTCCAATTGCACCACCCATTAAGCTGTCACCAATTTGAAGCTCTTCTTGGCTAGAATGCACCTTACCTCGGTCAATCCCTAAATAAAGCTCATGTCCTTTATTGGCAATATCCCAACCCAACTCATTTCGCCATAACCAACCTTTTTCACCGGAAAGTGATAGCTCGCCATCAAACCCTCGCACGGTATAACGACCACCAATACTAAATTTATCTTGTTGTGTTAAAGGTGTACCGTTCCATTGTCCATTCCAACTGGTGTTAAAGCGGAAAGGCTGGTTGCCGATAGTGAAAGGATAGGTAAAATCAATGCCTGCAGTAAAAATCTGCATACGAGAAGTGCCTTCACCAAATTCCTCTTCCGGAGCAGGTAAGGCTTTATTCCCACCCGTACCACGTTTATAGTTCGCAAATAATTGCAATACTGTTTCGCCAATGTATTGGGTGTGATTAAGTCCCACTTCCCAACCAGCGGTACGACGACGTTGCACTTCAATTTCGGTGTCATTAATGTAGTTATGAGATTTTTTCGTCCATAACGCGGCATTCACATAGGTTTTATGAAGACTTCCACGAGATAATAAGCGACTTAAATTCGCTTTCATTTGTTGGCTTTCACCTGAATAGGTGTAAGACTCAAACGCGCCCGCCACTGTTTGATGATAAGAATATTTTGAACCGGAAAGGGTCAAGAGATAGTTCTTCCAAGGAATAGAATAATAGAGACTGACATTTTTACTGCCATAATCGCCTTCAGCATCATCGCTATCACGTTTAAAGCTGCGTGTACCGCTGATATAGAACATATCATTAAGTGTTAGCACGTTATCCCAAGAAAACGTGGCTGAGCCCTGTAAGCGACCCGTAGCTTTACTGCCTGAATCATCTAGTCCCAAGGTTAAATGAAAAGGTAAGCTTTGCTTATAAGCAATCACCACATCGGTTTCACCCACTGCATCCGTTGGCACAAGCTCCATATTCGCATCAGCACTCGGTACACGTTTTAAGTTTTCTAAACCTTGTTCAATATTGCGAATATTTAATATATCCCCTTGCGCCATTGGCATAGCAAACCATAGGGTACCACGGGTGGCAAACGGAATCGCACTTTGGTCTTGTAATTGAATGCGACCCACTTTACCCGGAATCACAGTGAGTACGAGCATGCCTGAACGTAAATCCTGCGGCTCCACCACCACGCGGGTCGTGATATAACCAAAATCAATTAAACGATTTTGAATACGGCGAAGTAAGACATTAATCCCCTCAGAACCAATACAAGCCGGCAGCGCAAAATCACGCTCAGCATAAACCGACTTCAATGCCCAAGAGAATTGGCTTGGTTGGATTAATTTAAGAGAAGAAGCTGATGAATCTTCTTCAGCTTGATAATCGGTCAGCACCAATTGATTGATAGGAAAACATTGTGCTTCATTTTGTGGAAAGCCACGAGAGGCTTCTTTTTCCCCCTCTAAACGCACATTCGCGGATTGCGTTTGCTGAGCTAAAATAGCCGCATCTTGTTCAGCTTGTTGCCTCTGTTGTTTGGCATCGATTTGTTTTTCTACATTTGCATTTGGTGAGCTTGGCGCCGCCAAAGCGAAAGAGGAAATAAATAATAAACTAGAAAGAAAAGAGCGTGATAAGTTCTTCATTATACTTCAGAGATTAAGTTATTGATAAATTTGCGATATGATATCAAAACTTGTTTTAAAATTCTATAAACTAATATTTTTAATACAAAAAGTGCGGTCAGTTTTTAAGAGGTTTTAAAACTCTTTGAAAATTGACCGCACTTTATATCTTGTTTCAGATCTTATGCCGAGAAAATTATAACCTGCTACAACTTTTTTAAATAAAAGATGAATACACAAAATATAAATACTAACGGAAACAAACTTAGTACATTTAAAATATCCACATCATGGAACTCAAACCTATTTTTTATGAGAGCCATAGAATACATTCCTAAATCTATTAAAATAGAAATTTTAAGTATTGTAATAAAATCATTTAGATTCATCTTTTCCCTTATTTTACTTTCATAAAATCTATCATATGTATTAACAATAGATTCTCTTACTACAAGACTAACCGTATTAAATTTACTATTTCCTAAAGAGTTATCAAGAAGAATAAGCTTTAGCGATATCATACTTACCGCTATCTTTATACCAATCACTTACAATTCCTAAATCTGTAGCAGGGATTATTGGCACACCTACCGTTGCTGATGATAAACACATCTGTGTAAGGTATGATAACCATACACGAACAAAATTTCTCAATGAGTATAACATACTAAGATTTACTTAAAGTAAAACACCATAGATAACCTGCCGTTTTTTACAATATATTTGCTATAAAAAATAAGCGGTTATAGAATACCTGTAGCAAGCTGAAATTAATGAGATTAAGTTGGTATGAATAACGTACAAAAGAAATATTTTATTGGCCTAACCCATTTTTTGGGAAATGTTCTCGGCCCTAAATACGAAGTCGTATTTCATTCTTTTGATAAGAATAAGGCTCATATGGAAGCCATTGCGAATAGTCACGTCAGTGGTCGAACGCTTTCCTCTCCACTTAGTTCTTTTGGTTCTAGTTTGTTGCAGGATAAAGTGTATTTAGATAAGGATTTTGTCTTTAACTACAAAGCCGTGGCAGATTCCGAAAAGGTCATTCGAGGTGCAACTTATTTCATTAAAAATGGGGATAAATTAGAAGGCATCCTTTGTATTAATCATGATACCTCTGAGTTGGTTGATGTGATGACCAAATTAATTTCACTGGAAAACCTTGGAAACTTCGTCAATATTTTAGGTATTGATGCTGCCTTTGCCGAAGTAGAAGAAGCTGAAATAATTAATAAAGAAAAACTCGAAAACTCCATCGAAGATATCCTTTGTGAATACCTTGATTTCACTCTATTACATTCCGATAAACCACTCAGCTTAAGACAACGGGAAAACGCCATTAAAGTCTTATTTGATAAAGGTATTTTCAATATCAAAGGCGCCATTCCGATGGTCGCGAAATATTTGAAAATCTCAGAACCTAGCGTATATCGCTATCTCAAAGCAATCAAAGAGAAAGCATAAAAAAGTGCGGTCAATTTTCGAGAGGTTTTAAAACTCTTTGAAATTTGGCCGCACTTTATATCTCCAGGCTATAAAAGCAAACTTTTGCTAATTACCATTAAATAAAACCTCCATAAACTCAAAGAAATCTTTTTCCGATACTTCATCAGGAGAAATCATTTTGTTATAGATAATATCTATATCTCTATTTTATATATTTCCAACCCTACCCAATGACTACTCCAGAGCTCAATAGTTGCTGTTTTTTTATTTGAATATAAGTCAAATCTAGTTAAATAACCAAAATCTCCCTCTTGCTCAAAATCAACTTGAACAACTCCGAATTTTTCAATCACCCTAGGGTAAACAACATTTTCAAAAAAATTAAATATATCCATTATTTTTTCTAGCACTCTTATATTATTAATTTACCTATCAAAATAGACACAAATTTTGACTTTTATTTCATCTTTGATGGTTCCCAGTTGTTTAAAATATCATAAATAAACTCTACATATTCTTTTTCAGGATGCAATTGTAAAAAACGTTTGCATGCTTTTTTAAAATACATAAAGCAGATTTCTTCAGATACATGAATCTGGTATCTAGGATCACATAAGCCTCCAATCTCAAACCTTACCCCTTCGAAGTGATCTTCTGGAAACGGGCTATTCATATCAGGGTAATAGCAAGCAGCTCCCTCCTCACAGAATCCATCTTTTTCTACTAGAACAGAATAGATAGCTTTTAAAAAATCTCCCTCATGATAAACAATATTAAAGTAGGCTTTTATACTAAACTCAGGCTCATCTAACCCACCTGTTCCACCATAAAAAAAATTTAAAGGGCTATGAGAATCCTCTCCTTTGGCTGTATATAAGGGAATACCATTCTGGGTGTGCATTAGTTACTCCTTTAGTATCTTCATCAATATAATAACGAAATTTTTTCACTACCAATAGTAAAAAGACACCTTTCCCAAGACTGATAATAAAATAAAAGTGCGGTTAAAAACACACTGATTTTTAACCGCACTTTTTATTTTAATCGTGTTATTAGCCCACTACTTCAGGCAATATACCTAATTTAATTAGGAATGGGATACTCACGATAATAATCCCTAGAATTGAGACAAAGAGTAGAACCCCTGAACCACCAGGCACACGATAAGGTAAGTTTGGATGTTGATGGCGAGCTTTCCAAACCAATGCTGCTGGCAATACCACTGCATAGAAAGCAAACATTTGTCCTGCATAACCTAATGCAAGGATGAAACCTTCTGGATAGAAGAATGCAAAGAGCAATGGCGGAAGGAATGTTAAGAAACCTAAACTTAAACGGTTTGCTGAAATATTGAAGGCGCGTTTTAACAAGTCGTCAATACATTCTAGTAAACCCAGTGCGACCCCTAAGAATGAGGTAATCAGTGCTAAGGCAGAGAAGATTTTCACGACAGCCGCAATAATGGTGCTGCCTGTAATCACTCGAACGGCTTCAATCAATCCATTTAATGTTGGATCTTGATTAAGGATTTCTAAGAATCGGCTTTGACTTAACACGCCGTGAGTAGAAAATTGCCATAAGAGATAACCCACTAATGTGATTGCAGAGCCCACAATAATAGAAAATCTTAAGGCTTTTACATCACCTTCTAAGTATTTATTTAAGCAAGGAATTGAGCCATGGAAACCAAAAGCGGTAAAGAAAACCGGACTAGCCGAAATCAATAGCGCTTTATCAATTGGCATGGCCATTAAGTTATCGATTTTAATTTCTGGAATCATCAATCCAAGCACAATAAATAAAGCCGCAATCATCGCGATAAATAAGAAGCGATTTAAGGCATCCACAAAGCTTGTGCCAATTGCTACGAAGATACCAAAGAAGATCGTAAATGCCAGGATAGAACCTTTCATTTTGAGATCAGGTGTCGCAAAATCAGGTAAAGTTGAAGCAAGAATTGCACCACCACCGGTTACATAGGCGGAAAGTAATGCATAAAGGAAAATCATTAATACGCTGGTTGCGACAATTCGTCCTGGTCGACCAAAATACTGTGCGGCAAGCGTGCCAATACCGGCATCATGTTCAGCTGTTTGGTAAACCTCAACAAATAATAATGCGCTATAGGTGAGCAGAATCCATAAAAGAACAAGTAGAACAACTGTAAACGTGAAACCTATTCCTGCAGAGGTGAGAGGCATGGCAAGCATCCCTGCCCCAATCATCGTCCCTGAGGTAATCAAGGTACTTCCCAATGTTTTGTTCATAAGTTTTCTCCTTTCCGATTATCGTAGAAAGGCTAGTCACTTCCTTATTTGACAATACATCAAACTACAATGTCATTAGAATGTTTTCGCATTTTTCTCATTAACCAAATATTTTTTAGATACAAAAAGCCCTTACCCCGTTACTGAGGTAAGGGCGGTAGGCCTATTTTTGTTCAAAACGTGCAGTGAAGAAACGTAATTGTTTTGGTTCATACACGAAACGAAGCCCTTTAATATCCTCTTTATGTTTGAATAAGTGGATAATACCATCAGCAACTAAATCCATGTGTGCATAGGTGTAAACACGACGCGGAATAGTAATACGTACAGTTTCAAGTTTTGGATGATGGTTTTCGCCAGTTTTGATATCACGACCAGCTGAAATAATACCACGTTCCATTGTACGCACACCGCATTCAACATAGATTGCTGCTGCTAATGCTTGTGCTGGGAAGTCCTCTTCTTGTTTCAAATGTGGACAGAAACGACGTGCATCTAAGAACACCGCATGACCACCAATTGGTTCTACAATCGGTACACCCGCTGCTTTTAATTTTTCACCGAGGTAACGTACTTGTTTAACACGGTGTTCAATGTACTCTTCCTGAGTTGCTTCTTTCAAACCGATCGCCATCGCTTCCATATCACGACCAGCCATACCACCATAAGACGGCATACCTTCGAACACCACAACCAATTCTTTCGCTTTCATGAATAATTCTTCATCATTCATACATAAGAAACCACCGATATTGGTTAAGCAGTCTTTTTTACCACTCATTGTACAACCATCTGCATAGCTGAACATTTCTTGAACGATAGATTTGATTGAGCGATCTTGATAGCCTGGTTCTTGTTCTTTAATGAAATAAGCATTTTCAATACAACGAGTTGCATCGTAGAACACTTTAATGCCGTGTTTTGCTGTTAATTCACGAACGGCTTTCATGTTTGCGATAGAAACCGGTTGACCACCAGCTAAGTTTACTGTTACTGCCAAGCACACATAAGCAATATTTTCAGCGCCTTTTTCGTTAATTAATTTTTCTAATTTTTTAACATCAATATCGCCTTTAAATGGGATATCTAATGTCGCATCATGCGCTTCATCACGAATGATATCGTAGAAAATACCGCCATTGGCTTCTTGGTGGAAACGAGTGGTTGTGAAATACATATTACCTGGTACGTATTGACCCGGTTTAATCGCAATACGAGAAAGAATATTTTCAGCACCACGACCTTGGTGAGTTGGCACAATATGTTTGAAACCAAATAAGTCTTGAACCGTTTCTTGTAAATGATAGAAGTTGCGGCTACCTGCATAAGCTTCATCACCCATCATAATACCGGCCCATTGACGGTCACTCATTGCATTTGTACCACTATCGGTTAAAAGGTCGATATAAACATCTTTTGAATCAAGTAAGAAGGTATTGAAGCCTGCCGCTTTCATCGCTTTTTCACGTTCTGCTTTTGGTAAGATTGAAACAGGTTCAACACTTTTAATACGGAACGGTTCTGCTGGATAGTATGCCATAATAAATCTCCTATTATGTTAGGTTTAAAGTCCATGATTATTAACCCGCTACTAAAAACATCTATCATCGAGTTGCAAGCATAGTACTGAATTTTTTTCTGCAATACTGTGATCAAAGTCACAAATCAATAAAATTTTATCAAATTTATGTAAAAATGTTTTTATTTGATAATTTTGTATCAAAACATCATAAACATTCTGATTTTTAGAGCAAGTAAACAAGCGAGTTGGACTATCCAGTTTTCTTAATAGAACAAGTGGACATAAGAATGGTGTTGCAGGCGGGATTGCTATGAGAGGGGGATATTTCGGTAGAAGAGGCATCAAAAATATAAAAGTGCGCTCAGTTTTTGAGAGGTTTTAAAACTCTTTGAAAATTGACCGCACTTTATGCTTTTCAAGCATCCAAAAATCTAGCATTACACTTCTAAAATATATCCTATGATATGAATATAAAAATATTTTATTTTCTATATAAATACAAAATCATAATAAAAAAAGAAGAAATGAAGGAAAAACCAAAGACTTTAATAAGCTTATCACAGTCGAAAATCCCCTCATTCATATAATCCAATAAAACAAATAGAAAAATTAATAGTGTTGTAGAAAAAGAAAAAATTAAACTTCCATATATTAGATAACATAATTTTTTTATCATTATTTCTTTTCATCCTTAGATAGTGGCTTACTGACCAACGTAAGTACGTGAACCTTTAGTTTGCGTACAGACATGAATGACAAATTATTGATGCTCCTTGTTTTATCACAAGGTAATAATTTACTTCTTCATACCAAAAATCAAATGAATAACCATCGCTATAACAGAAACGATGATAGATGCGATTGTGGCTTGTATGAAATCTCCTGTAAACTGTCCATAAATAAAATAATCAAACACACCAATAATCAATTCAAAAACAATAAAGCATAATAAGTAAGAAAATAAATAAACTATAAAATATTTCATCATTTAACACCTTATTTTATTCATTCCAATCGCTCTAATCTCGTTTAAAAAAGAGAAGATATATCGGCAAAGCAACCACCTGGAATTTTAGAGACATAAGTAAAGCCTCTTTCATAAGGAGTACATATTGTAAATTCTTCTGCCCTGCATCTAATTCAGCAATCACCATAGCTAAGAAACATAAGAATGTAACAAATATAAAAAATTTTAATATTTTTAAAATCATTATTTATTTAGATGGTAAGTATATACCCAACCATTCTCCTATCCTCTAACGCATATTCATTTTATATATTAAATAGTCATACAAAATTAAAACTAAAAACATAAAAAACCAAGGACTCTTTGTGAAAAATTTTTCTGAAAAATCTATTAATCTAAGTTCAATGATCTATCTTCTCTTTTGCTAAAATCGCAAACACTGCAACAACAAAAGCATAAGGATAAACATCTTCTAGAAAATCTACAAAATTTTCTACACGCCCATACCAAACCCACTCGGTTATATATAAAATAATAACGCCAGATAAAACAACAATAGATAATTTAAATACTTCCAGAATAAATTTCATTAAATATCCTTATTTTCTTCCTGTAAGAAGATAACTGCCTAAAATCGCTGGTATGGGAATCAATAATGATAACAATATCTCAGTCTTTGAAGAAAAAACACCCCTTATAGAAAACTCACCATTGGCTAAAAAATCAAGCAACACATTTATCGATAGTAATAGCAAAAAAAATACAGGAACTATTAATAAATAAAATTTTATCAGTTTTAATATCATTATTACTCTCCAATTTAATACTATTTACCAACAATCATACCAAAAATTGCTCATTCTTAAACCAATTGAACAAGCCATTTGAACAACTAATTTTCCAAATAGTCAAAGCAATCGTAAAAGGAATGCTTTTACACGCCGGATTGCATAAGAGCTTAGGCAAGCAATCCCGACAAAATAGAGGAGTAGATTTATGAAATCTAAATTGATGAAAGGGTTAGTGATTGTTGCATTAGCAGGAAGCTTAACCGCTTGTGAAATGGACAGACAACAACGTCATACTGCAACAGGTGCAGCAATCGGTGGTGTAGCCGGTGGTTTATTAGGTGGTGATATTGCCACAACACTCGGCGGCGCAGCATTGGGTGGTGTAATTGGTAGTCAAGTAAATAAAGGCGGAGACTACGATGACAGAGAATATCGCCATCATAAAAAACATAAAAGACATCACCACCATAGAAAACACCGTGATTGGGATGACGACTGGGATGATTAATTCAAAATACAGATAAAAATGACCGCACTTTTGAGATACAAATCAAAGTGCGGTCGTTTTTTTAGGGATTATTTATGAATTAATAAGGATTACCACCAACCAAGGAGTTTCATCCATAATCCACCCACACCAAACCAAATGACTAATGAAAGGATGGAAACAATAAAGCTCACGCCCCACCATTGACCGGTTGAGTTATAACCTGAGCCGTATAAAGCAGGACCAGGACCACCAGCATATTGCGTTAAACTCATGGATAATGTTGAGGTGTAACCTAAACCAATTGCAGCAATGATTGGCGGTGTACCCACAGCGATAGCCGCTGCCACGAAAGCAAGATACATTGCGGAAATATGCGCCATGGCTGAAGCAAAGAAATAGCGGGTATAGAAATACACCAACACTAAAATAGTAAAGGCAACTGGCCAGCTGAAACCACCCACAGATGAGGAAATGTGAGTGGAAATCCAAGTGATTGCACCGTATTTATTAAGTGCATTTGCCATCATCACCAATACCGCAAACCAGAACATCGTATCCCATGCGGTGGTTTCTGCCACGATATTTTTCCAGCTCATAATGTTGGTTAATAATAAAATCACTAAACCGATAAACGCTGAAATTGTTGCAGGAATATGGAAGACTAAATCACCCACCGTCCAAAGGAATAAAAGAAGGATAAAGTCTAGGGCAAGAATCCATTCCGCTTTGCTCATTGGGCCCATGCTTTTTAATTCTTCACGTGCCATTTCTGCCATTTTAGGCGTATCTTTTAATTCTGGCGGATAAATTAAATACACGAAATAAGGTAAGACGATTAAGCTCACAATACCTGGCACGATTGCCCCTAAGAACCATGTCATCCACGTGATTTCTACACCTTGGCTTTTCGCAAGCTCTGCAATTAATGGGTTACCTGCCATCGCAGTTAAGAACATGGTACAAATAATCGTATCGATTTGAGAGACAGCAATCGCTAAGAATGCACCTGCACGACGAGCGGTTGGACCTGGTTTGGACTCATACGCATCAGCAATAGATTGCATAATTGGGTACATAATACCGCCGCCACGCGCAGAAGCTGAAGGAATCCCTGGACCGATAACAACATCAGCCAACGCCATACCATAAGCCACACCCATCATTTTTTTACCAAAACGACCAACGAAGTACAGTGCGATACGTTTACCTAAACCGGTTTTAATCACCGCTCGAGATAAAAACATGGCAATAGCAATCAACCAAATTGTGCCGTTTGCAAAGCCGGATAACATACCAACATCACCTTGTTTTGGCGAAATTGGTGTAAGCCCAGTTAATCCACTGATCACCAATGCCACCAAGGTTGCAGCACCCATAGGCATGGCTTTCGCGATAATAGCCACAATGGTTGCGACAAACAGCGCTAGCATTCCCCAGGCTTTAGCGGATAAACCTTCTGGTGTCGGGATTAACCAAATCCCTAACCCAACGATGACGGCAATCAGCAACCCCTGCCATTTAAAGCCAAGTTTGACTTCTACTGCTGGAATTTTACTTTCCATAGGATAACTCCTAGATAAATGAACAAAAAATAATTCATCACGGATAACGATCGTGACGCAATCGATTAAATAAGCGGATATAAAGATACCACTTATTTAGTACGAGTAAAGATTTAAGGCGCATTTTTTAATAGAATCTAATCATAATTTGATATAGGTAAAAAAATAACCGCACTTTGATGGATAAAATCAAAGTACGGTTTGTTTTTAGGTTAGAAAGTGAATGATTAATACATGCCTTCGCGCTCTTCACGGGTGCTGATAAAGATATTTTTCACCTGTGTATAAGCGTCAAGCATCATTTTATGGGTTTCACGACCTATACCGGAGGTTTTATAACCACCGAAAGGAGCTCCAGCTGGTAAACGGTTATAACAGTTCACCCAAACACGACCGGTTTCAAGTGCGCGTGCAACTCGTAGCGCACGGTTAATGTTATATGTCCACACCGCACCACCTAGGCCATAATCACTGTCATTTGCCATTTTAATTACATCTGCTTCATCCTTGAATTTGATTACCACAGCAACCGGACCAAAAATTTCTTCTTGTGCCACGCGTTTTTTATTATCTGGCGCTAAAATTAAGGTTGGTTGGAAAAATTCGCCTCTAGCCAATGCTGGATCCGTTGATTTGCCTCCACCAAGGATGATTTGACACCCTTCTTCTTTAGCAATATCAACATACTTGCTAATAACCTTAACTTGATTTCCGTTTACTTGCGCCCCCATTTGCGTGTCATCTTCCCAAGGTAAGCCGACTTTAACTTTCTTAAATTCTTCTTTTAGTGCCGCGATAAATTTATCGTAAACGCTTTCTTGTACGAAAATACGTGAACCGGCACAACACACTTGCCCTTGGTTGAAGAGAATTCCTTTTTGTGCGCCCTCCAATGCTTTATCAAATGGCATATCGTCAAAGAAAATATTGGCTGATTTACCACCTAATTCCAAGGTGGATGGAATCAACATTTCAGCAGCAGCCACACCAATTTTTCTACCGATTTCGGTGGAACCGGTGAATGCCAGTTTGTTAAATCCAGTATGGTGCAACATGTATTCGCCAGATTTAGAACCCTTACCAGTAATAACATTGAAGACACCTTTCGGTAATAAATGATTAATTTTTTGAGCTAAGGAAAGTAAGCTCAATGAAGTAGAGGAAGATGGGTGAATCACGACGGTACAACCTGCTGCCAATGCAGGTGCTATTTTCCATGCAGCCATTAAGAACGGAAAGTTCCATGGAATAATTTGACCAACAACGCCAATAGGCTCGCGTAAAATCAACGACAAATCTTCGCTATCCAGTTGGTTTGCGACACCTTCTTCGGCGCGAATAACACTGGCAAAATAACGGAAATGATCTGATGCCAACGGAATATCTGCTGCGCGTGTTTCGCGAATCGGTTTACCGTTATCCAACGTTTCTTGTAAAGCGAATAATTCGGTATTTTCGTCAATAATATCTGCAATTTTATTCAAAATTGTAGCTCGTTCCGTTGCGCTGGTATTTTTCCAGGTTTTAAAGGCCTCTTTCGCAGCATTCACTGCAGCATCGACATCTGCATCCGTAGCGTCAATAAAGGTGGCTAAGGCTTCACCATTTGCAGGGTTATATGCTGTTAAGGTATTACCCTCAGAGCCATTTGTCCATTCGCCGTTGATCAATAAACCATAGTGTTTATCAAAGACATTAAGATCTTTTGTCATCTGTTTTCTCCTTTTTTCTACGTTGTGAATCAAAGTAATACCTGATCTTTTTACACCATCAGGTCTTTAATATTTTGTCCGTAAAAGAGGACTATGGGTTGATTTTAGTACAAGACAAGACTTAAAACTGGGAGACAGATCACATTTTGGTGGTCAGAAGAAAAGGTAGAGAAAATTGATTTGATAGGTGAAAAAAAACAAAGTACAGAAAAACTTATTGAAAAAAGACCGCACCTGAATGGATAAAATCAAAGTGCGGTCGTTTTTTATTGGTTTTACACTGCGTGTTTAGGTTGTTTAAACACCGTGACTTCTGGTGCATTACCAGTAAATTTTTCAACCTGAACAATACAGGTATTCGGTGAGTTACCTTGTGCAAGTTTTGATGTGCCTTCATCGAGTGTTAATACGTTCGGGCAACCATTTTTACACAACGGTTTTTCACTTTCGCCTAAGTCCATTGGGTCATACCATGCGCCTTCATGGAGAGCAACTGTACCTTTGATGATGTTTTCTGTGACAACTGCACCAGCAAGCACTTGACCACGTTTACTGTGAACACGAACAATATCACCATCTTTAATACCACGCGCAGCCGCATCTTCAGGATGAATCATCACAGGCTCACGATCATTTACCGCATATTTTTGACGTAATGAAGTATGCGCCAATTGGCTGTGTAAACGATAGTAAGGGTGCGGCGTCACTAAAGCTAATGGGTATTCTTCCGTCACATTACCCGCAAACTCTTCTGGTTCCATCCAGCTTGGATGACCTTTACAGTCGTTATAATGCATTTTCTCGATAACATCAGAGAAAATCTCAATTTTGCCTGACGGCGTACCGAGCGGATTAAGCAATGGATCTTCACGGAATTCACCATAACGCACCCATTTTTTCGCAGCCTCACCCGCTTCAAAACTTAATGGTTTATTTTCTGCCCAGAATTTATCAAAACGTGGCATTGCAACACGGTTTGCACGAGCGGCAATAAAGGCTGTATTGTAGAATTCTTCCAGCCATTCCATTTCCGTTTTACCTTCTGTGTACTGTTCCTCCACACCTGCTCGTTTAGCAAGCTCAACGAAAATATCGTAGTCATTTTTCGCTTCAAATTGTGGCGGAACCACTTGTTTCATCGGGTAAATGCTCATCATGGAGTAATCGCCTGCCATGGTTAAGTCATTACGTTCATAACTGGTGGTTGCAGGCAATACAATATCTGCCATACGTGCAGTCGGCGTCCAATTCACTTCATTCACAATCACCACATCCGGTTGTTGGAAAGCCTTCACTAAGGTATTGGTATCTTGATGGTGAACAAATGGATTACCGCCTGCCCAATATACTGCTTTGATGTTTGGGTAAGTAATTTCAGTGCCGTTATAGTGAATTTTTTTACCTGGATGGAGCAACACATCTGAAATACGCGCCAATGGGAAAGCGGATTTAGATGTATCATCCAACCATGTTTTTGCACCTGCTTTGCCTGATGGACTTGCGGTAATAGAACCGATAATACCACCTGTCGCCGTTGGTACCCCGCCATTTGAATAGTGATAACTTAAACCGAAACCACCACCTGGTAAGCCAATTTGTCCTAACATAGACGCTAGCGTTACTAACATCCAGTGGGTTTGTTCGCCATGGCGTTGACGTTGCATACCCCAGCCCCCCATTAACATGGTACGTTTGCTAGAGAAATCTGCTGCAAGCTGCTTGATTGTTTCTGCCGGTACACCACAAATTTTTGCCGCCCATTCTGCTGTTTTTGGTTGGCCATCTGTTTTACCTAATAAATATTCTTCGAACTTAGCGTAACCCGACGTGTATTTTTTCAAGAAATCTTTATCGTGCTTACCTTGTTCAACTAAAGTATGTGCAATACCAAGCATTAATGGCACGTCAGTTGCGGTATTCACCGGAATCCATTCTGCATTCAGCATTTGGCACGTTTCGCTTTTTTGAGGGTCAATACAAATAATGCGTTTACCACTCGCTTGGAATTTTTTGAAATATTCAATCCCTTTTTGGTCGGTGGACATCCAAGCAATACGCATGGTTGTGAGTGGATTTGCAGACCAAAGCACAATAATATCGCTGTTTTCTAAAACAGATTCCCAGCTGGTTTGTTGTTCATAGACTTCAATAGTACCAAGCACATGCGGCATGATGACTTGCGCAGCACCCGTAGAGTAGTCCCCCTTGTGGCCCACAAAACCACCGGTAGCGTTCATGTAGCGCTGTAATAATGTACGAGAAGCATGTAATGAACCACAGCTAAACCAACCATAAGAACCAGCAAAAATGCCTGTTGGACCATGTTCGTCACGAACACGTTTAAGCTGATTGTGTACTAAATCTAACGCTTCATCCCAAGAAACGCGCACCCATTCATCACGACCACGCATTGTGGTATCACTTTTTCCTGGGTTAGCTAAAAAGCCTTTACGCACCATTGGATATTTCACGCGAGTTTCGCTATAGAGCTGATCAGCTACAACCGTTTGTAATTCGTTTGGTACAGCAGGCTCAATAGCAGGACCAGATTTCACGACCTTACCATCTTCCACAACCACACCAAGCGGTCCCCAGTGAGCTGCGGTAACCACTGTTTTCATTTCAGCTTCTTTTGCGACCGCACTTTTTGATACAACACCCACCATACCACCAGAAAGGGCACTACCTGCCACGCCTAAAGATGTTTTTTTCAGAAAATCACGACGTTGTTCGTTTACGTTATTCTTTTTCATTTCAGCCTCGTTTTAGATAGTTAATTCATTATTGTTTTGCCATATCTTTGGCATTGCGTTGCAGATAAATAGTTAACGCACGTACTTCATCTTTATTCATTGATGTACGGTCTTTCATGGAATTCACTACACCAATCCATTGGTTAGCCGTGTAATGATCTGCACTAATTGCCGCGTGACAACCACTACATTGAGTTTGATTTAACTGATTACCGTATTGATTAAGTGCGGTCAGATCTGACGTCATTTTTTCTTTTGTAACATTCACCGCAACATTGATTTCTTTCCAGTCAGAATCCGTTACCGCATCATGTACAGTTTTTACGACTTGAACATGGTTACGTGCATCTTCATCCAGTAAAGCAAGCGTAATACGTTTGCCTAATTCTTGATAAACAACCGCTTCAGCTCCTACTTGTTGCCAACCATGTAAGGTGCCTTGAACTTGATCGCCATTTACTTTCCATTGCATTAATTCTGCATAAGGCATGAGGCGAACCTCATTTCCTTTGTCATTGGTCGCTTTCACCATTTCAGTGGCAAAAATCGCTGAGCCATCAGAGAGAGTACCGCCTTGTACAGCAGAGGATTTTTGCGCATTTTGATCTCCATGCACTTCAGGAAGGAAGTGAACAATGCCTTTATGGCAATCAATACAGGTTTGGCCATTTGTTTGCGCATCTGTATGCGTTTGTTTTGCTAATTTAGTTTGTTTTGAAAGTTCCATTGCATCAAAACTGTGACAGCTGCGACAGGTTTCTGAATCATTGGCTTTCATATCATTCCATACCATTTGAGCAAGCTCGGCACGGTGGGCTTCATATTTTTCTTTATTCTCAATCTTGCCTTGTGCTTCATACCACAAATCTTTCAAAGCAATAAATTTAGCTTTGACATAATGCCAACCTTCTTTTGGAATATGACAGTCTGAACATTGTGCTCGCACGCCTTTTGCATTAGCAAAGTGGCTAGAACCTTCCCATTCTTCTTCTGGATAGCTCATTGAATGACAACTTACACAAAACTCAGGTGTACTGGTTTTATGCATAACCCATTGCGTTCCCCACAATGCAACAGCGCCGACACCCGCCAAGCAAAGTGCGGTCACGATTTTCTTCATTTTTGACATAGACACTCCAACTATACAAACAATAAAAAATATACCTATAAATAATTAGTACAGATTGTAGGGATATAGTGAGAGCGAAACTATGATCTTGCTCAACAAAAATCTAAACACTTATGAAATAGAAATAAAAAAACATTATATAAATCAATATATAATGTTTTATATTTAACTCATTAGAGAAGTTTAAGAATGAAGAAATTGATTCACGCGTTCAAGTACCGCTTTTCTCACGTTATCCTTTTCAAAAAGAATTTCATGTTTTGCTTGAGGTACAAGCATAAATTCGGCATGAGGGAAAAGTGCGGTCAATTTTTCAAGATTTTTGTTATCCACAATTTTTTCCTTTTCCGCTTGTAGGATAAGTACAGGTGTTTCCACTCTTGGAATGATTTTAGGGAGCGCTTTGATTGCATTTAAACACAAATGTACCCAGCGGAAAGTCGGGCCGCCTAAGTGAATAGCAGCGCATTTTCGATTAACTCGGTTCATCCATTTCATTCGCGTTTTAGAATGGCTAAGTTCATTAAGGTTTAAATCTGCCGGTTTGTAATGTCCCTTACCAAAAACATAGCGATGACCTTGACCAAATGCCATCATCGTTGCAATGATGAGTTCATCTCGTAATGGATGTTTCATTGGAACGCCAAAGAAAGGCGAAGAAAGCACGGCTTTTTTAATATGGTGATCGTAATTAGCCAGATAATAGGTGGAAATCAACGCGCCGAGGGAGTGGGCGAGAATATATTGCGCTTGATAAGCATAAAGTGCGGTCGTTTTTTCAATGATTTTTGCCATATCATCGGTATAAAAACGAAACTCATCTAAATGTCCTTTTTGAGGAATAATACGCTGTGAATAGCCTTGTCCTCGATGATCGAAAAGCAAAACATCATAACCTTGTTGGTAAAAATCATAAGCCAACTCAGTCCATTTCAGCATATTTTCTGCTCGACCATTCACCAAAATCATCAATTTTCTGACAGTGCTTTCAGGCTGAACCAAATGGCGATAAGCCAATTTGATATTTCGTTCGCCAGAAAGATATTGCGTAGGAAATTGCTCAAAAAAAGGCAATAACTCTGCAAGAGCAAATTGATGAAAATGAGGTTCTCTGATCATAATTTTTTAACAAAAAATAGTGTAGGGATAGTAATAACAGATATGATGATATAAGGTATTTTTAATTCGATCCAAGCGTAGTGAAATAAGCTTGAAAGCTCAAGTGTATTTCCTAAATCAGTACTATCAAAGGTGATAAAAACTGAACCCAATAGCCATAAAAGCCCAAGCCACAAACAACCGATAATAAAGCAAGATAATTTATGAGAAATAATAAAAGGAAACAATGCTAAAAACGCAACAGTTATCGTTGTAAATAATATATTAAACGTATATTCACAACGTGCCTCAGATAAGAATTCACCCGTGTAATCTTGGCATGTTGTTGCAAAGGTTTCAGGATAACCAAGGCGTGAGACAAACCAATATTGCAAAAGAAATGTCATTAAAGAAATTGTAATAAAAACAAAGATAGATCGTAGCATATTATCTTTTGTAGTAATGAAAAGGGCGTAGTAAATACGCCCTTTGTCGTGAAAATAAAACTTATGCCACCAATTGTTTTAAGATACGGCGAACTGGCTCTGCAGCACCCCATAATAATTGGTCACCTACAGTGAATGCCGCTAAGTATTCTGGACCCATTGCCAATTTACGTAAACGACCAACCGGTACACTTAATGTACCTGTTACTTTAGCTGGGGTTAATTCACGTAATGTGGTTTCTTTGTCATTTGGAATCACTTTTACCCATTCATTATGTGATGCAATAATTTGTTCGATTTCCTCTAATGGTAAGTCTTTTTTCAGTTTGATGGTGAACGCTTGGCTGTGGCAACGTAATGCACCGATACGTACACATAAACCATCAACCGGAATTGGATTGTCGCTTAAACCTAAGATTTTATTGGTTTCGGCATAACCTTTCCATTCTTCTTTAGTTTGTCCTGTTTCAGGGAGAAGTTTGTCAATCCAAGGGATTAAGCTACCACCTAATGCTGCACCGAAGTTATCCGTTGGGAAGCTATCAGAACGCATTTCTGCAGTCACTTTACGTTCAATATCTAAAATTGACGAAGCTGGGTCTTTTAATTCACTTGAAACCGCTTGTTCTAATAAGCCCATTTGTGAAATCAATTCACGCATATTTTTTGCGCCCGCACCTGAAGCCGCTTGGTAAGTTGCGACAGATACCCATTCCACTAAATCTTTTTCAAATAAACCACCGATAGCCATTAACATTAAGCTCACGGTACAGTTACCACCCACGAAAGTTTTAATGCCTTTTTTCAAACCTTCAGAAATCACGTGTTGGTTTACCGGATCAAGCACGATAATTGCATCATCTTTCATACGTAGTGCAGACGCCGCATCAACCCAATAACCGTCCCAACCTGTTGCTTTTAATTTTGGATAAACTTCATTGGTATAGTCGCCACCTTGGCAGGTCACGATAATGTCTAATTTTTTAAGTTCTTCAATGTCGAATGCATTTTTAAGTTCACCCGCCTCTTTACCTGCAAATACAGGCGCTTTTTGACCTGCTTGAGAAGTGGTGAAGAAAACTGGATTAATATTGGCAAAATCTTGCTCTTGCACCATACGATCCATTAATACGGAACCGACCATTCCGCGCCAACCGATAAAACCGACGTTTTTCATGAATTTTTCCTTATTTTATGTTGTGTTGAATGGGTCTATTAATTACAGGCTTTACGCCACAAAATCAAGCTTTTTTAGAAAAAATGAGGCTTTGTTTAATTTTTCTCAATAAAAAATCCCCTTTCGGGGATTTATTGATTATTTATCTGCTTTTTTCGTGGTTTTCTTTACCGTTTTTTTCGGCTCAGATTTACCTTCAGATTTGACCGCACTTTTCTTTGTTGTGGTAGACTTGGTGCTCTTCTCTTTTGTGGTTGCGGATTTAGTTGCTTTTTTCTTTGGCTTTTCAGCTAAATTTGCCGCTTTCCATTCCTCAAATTTTTCAAGTAACACTTTACCCATTGGGCTTGGATCGCCTGTAAATAAGGTTTGTAAGCCGTTATTTTCAATGATATGACGGCGAAGTTCTAAACGTTCTTGATGGTTTTCTGCTAAACGAATTGCACGTTCAACATATTCATCTACCGTATTTGCAATTAACCATTCCGGTAAACCTAAACGTTTGAATAACCCTTCATCAATATGTTCATGGACTTCTGCACCGGTTTTACATATACCCACTAAACCTAATGTCACCATATCAATAATGCCATTCGTATTCCCGAATGGGAATGGATTCACCATCATATCGCAGTTATGCAAAATACGGAGATATTGATCATAAGGCGCATGTGGATGAGCTGTCGCATCATTTCCTAAATAAGATTTAATAAAACGCTCAACATAAGGATGGGTCACGCCACTGGATTGACCTAAAGCAAAGTGGAAATGAACTTTAACATTCGCACGATCACGAATAGCTTTTAATGCTGCTAAGAAATATGGGTTAAGCTTCATTGTGGTAGAAGCAATACCAATATTCACCACTTCAGGATTTTCACGTAAGCGATATTCTACGTGTTGCGGTGCAAGCGCTGAAGGCACATAAGGTAAGGCATCTTTTGGTAAACGCAATAATTGCTCACTGAAGCATTTTTCAGAACCAACGTAGTCATCTTCTACAATTACATATTCAATAAAATCAGAATGTGTCGTCGCTGGATGGCCTAAAGCAATCACTTGAACCGGTGCAAGACGCGTATTACTTGCAAAAATGGTGGTTAAATCCATTCCGATACTTGGCATATAAAGAACGGCTGCACCATTTTTTTCACAAATCTCTTTTAATTCATTCAATTTACTAAAAATATTATCGCCTTTTAATAAATGGAATTCATCAAACACCGCTTGGCCTGCTGCATCTACAGCTTCATTACCCACAGCAATTAAATGAAAACGCTCACGTGCAGCAATCATTGAAGTGGAATGTGTACGATAAATTGAATGGGATGAATGGAAATGCTCCAATAATACGACCATGACAGGTTTGCCATTACGTTCACCTAATTTAGTGACATCGCGATCTGTCCATCCACCTTGCAATAAATGACGGCGAATAACTTGGTTTAATGCTTTTTTCACCCAGTGTTTATTTTCAGCAATATCGTAGCTGCAATGCATATATACATCGTGTGAAATTGCACTCGGCACATTATTTAAGTTTTTAATCGTCGCTAATTTTTCAGGGAACCATTGTAAAAGCGTACCACGCTTAGAGAACGCTTGATCGGTACCGATAAAACGAGGTGATTGCAATGCAAAACAAAGGGATGCACATAATTCAGGGTCTAAATTCCATAAAGCATCAAGATTAACATTCACATTAGATTCTGGCAGATAGAAAATACAGAATTTAATCAATGATGATCTCGCATTATCTAAATGGAAATCAGATAAATTAGTTTTATCTGGATTGCGGTTATAAGTTTGCAACACATGATCAGCATTCACAAAAGGTGATGATGCAAAAATCATATTAATCCAACGTTGTAAGGTAAAGAAACGTTGTGCCCCGCCTTCAGAAATATCTAATTTAGGATCAGAAAATAGCTCGCTCATTGCTACCGCTACACGGGTACAAAAATGCTTAATTTTATCTTGTACTAATTCATCATTTAATTGGCTAGGATAATCAATTTCAATGCCTTCAATGCCACCAAAATTAGTATCAATTTTGCTTAAAATATCGAGCAATTCTACGCAAGCTGCTTCATAATTTTTTGCCGCAACTTCTTGTTCAAAACGGATAACACTTGGTTGTTTTTGTGTTTCTGCCATTTTTTAATTCCTTTGGTAAAAAATAAATAAGATTAATAATTAACAGGTTCCCCACAGATCGTATTCATCTGAATGGGTAATGGTTACTTTAATAAATTCACCCACTTTCACAGGCGTGCCACTTAGATTTTCAATATAAACTAAGCCATCAACTTCAGGTGCATCAGCTTTTGTACGGCCGATAATACCTTCATCATCAATTTCATCCACAATTACATCAAGCGTTTGGCCAATTTTTTGTTTTAATCGTTCAGCCGAAATTTCTTGTTGTAACTGCATAAAGCGGTGGAAACGTTCTTCTTTTACATCTTCAGGCACTTGGTCTGCCATTTCGGTTGCAGGTGCACCTTCTACCGGGCTAAATTTGAAACAGCCCACGCGATCAAGTTGTGCTTCTTTTAAGAAATCCAATAACATTTGGAAGTCTTCTTCTGTTTCACCAGGAAAGCCTACGATGAAAGTTGAACGCAAGGTTAAATCTGGACAAATCTCACGCCATTGCTTGATACGCTCTAAAGTGCGGTCAATTTTTCCTGGTCTTTTCATTGCTTTTAAAATTTTCGGACTCGCATGTTGTAATGGAATATCCAAATAAGGCAACAATAAACCTTCTGCCATTAATGGAATTAAATCATCCACATGAGGATAAGGATAAACGTAATGTAAACGCACCCAAATACCTAATTTACCAAGCTGTTTACACAAGGTCATTAAGTCATTTTTAATTGGCATACCATTCCAGAAAGCCGTTTTCACGCCACCTTCTTTGCGTTGTGTATCCATCGCATAAGCAGAAGTATCTTGTGAAACAACCAATAACTCTTTCACACCCGCATCAGCAAGACGTTTTGCTTCATCCAATACTTGCGTGATAGAACGACTTTCTAAATCCCCACGTAATGAAGGGATTATACAGAATGTACAACGATGATCACAGCCTTCTGAGATTTTCAAATAAGCGTAGTGTTTTGGTGTTAATTTCACCCCTTGTTTTGGTACAAGGCTGGTGTAAGGATTATGCTCTGGTTTAGGAACGTACTTGTGTACTTGTGCCATTACTGTTTCATAACTGTGCGGACCGCTCACTTCCAAAACTTTCGGATGAACTTGGCGAATTTGATCTTCTTTCGCCCCTAAACAGCCAGTCACAATCACGCGTCCATTTTCTTCCAGCGCCTCTCCAATGGCTTCTAGGGATTCCTGCACAGCACTATCAATAAAGCCGCAAGTATTCACAATAACCAAGTCCACATTTTCATAACTTGGCACAATGTTATATCCGTCAGTACGTAATTCAGTCAGAATACGTTCGGAATCCACTAAATTTTTAGGACAACCTAAACTTACAAAGCCAATATTCGGCGTTGATTTTTGCATAAATTTATTCTCAGCTATCATCATCTTTCAAAACTTTAGATTTTACTTAATTTCAAGCAGAAAGGCGATAAATTAAAGGTAAATTGATTGTAAATTTGCCCATTAAAGTCCTTTTTTCAGGTAGAATAACGCCCGTTTTTTATTTACTCATATTCATTATTAACATGGAAAATTCTTCTCTTTTTTCGACCGCTCTTGAACAGACGGCTTATTTACTTATCCTAGGGAAAATGCTACTCGCACTTGTACTTGGCGGGATTATTGGCTTAGAACGTGAACTTAAACACAAACCGGTTGGGGTCAAAACCTGTGCCATTATTGCGGTGACGACTTGTGTACTGACGATTGTCTCCATTCAAGCCGCAGAACATTATGCGCAAGTTTCAGATAACATTCGAACTGACCCTATGCGACTTGCCGCACAAGTAATCAGTGGCATCGGTTTCTTAGGTGCAGGGGTAATTTTGCACAAGAAAAATGATGCTATTTCAGGCTTAACCACTGCAGCAATCATCTGGGCTGCAGCGGCTATCGGTGTGGCAACAGGTGCAGGTTTTATTTTTGATGCGATTATTGCCACTTTAATGATTTTAATCGCTATCCGTATCAGCCCGATTGTGCAGCGTTATGTTCGCCGTAAAACCTATAAAAAACGTACTCGCTTGGCCATTCAACTGAGTTCAGCGAACGGTATTAGTAAAGTGACAGATTTATTATTGAAACATGATTACCGCATTGAAAATATCTCGGTAAAAGACCAAGCTAGCGGCGAAGTTCGCTTGCAAGTGAGATGCTACAACATCGATAATGAAATGCTAAAAGATGTCTATACACTGTTAAAAACAGAAGATGAAGTACTGAGTGTGGATGTAGAAAATTAAAATCAGCTCAAAATAACACATTACTTCTATCGTAAAACCACTACTTGCTAGACAAAAAGTTAAAAACTTAAACTGGATAACGTCATGAATTTACAAGACAATTTCGAGCAGCATACGCCAATGATGCAGCAATATCTCAAGTTAAAAGCAGAAAATCCTGATATTTTGTTATTTTATCGAATGGGGGATTTTTATGAGCTTTTTTATGATGATGCAAAAAAAGCGGCAACGTTGTTAGATATTTCTTTAACTAAACGTGGGCAATCAGCAGGTAATCCAATACCCATGGCGGGCGTGCCTTATCATGCGGTAGAAGGCTATTTAGCAAAATTAGTGCAATTAGGTGAACCTGTAGCTATTTGTGAGCAAGTGGGTGATCCCGCCACATCAAAAGGACCGGTTGAGCGAAAAATTGTACGAATTGTGACACCAGGTACAGTGAGTGATGAAGCACTTTTACCAGAACGCCAAGATAACTTAATTGTGGCGGTTTATCAGGAAAAAGAAAAATTTGGTCTAGCCACATTAGACATGACATCTGGACGCTTTCAGCTTTGTGAACCTCATTCAAAAGAAGCCTTGCAAGCTGAATTACAGCGTATTAATCCCGTGGAATTACTTTATTGTGAAGATTTTGCCGAAATGGCCATTATCGAACATTATAAAGGATTACGCCGTCGTCCTATTTGGGAATTTGAACTCAGTACGGCGATTTCAGAACTTAACCGTCAATTTGGTACGAAAGATTTACGTGCATTTGGTGTAGAAAAATCACCTCTTGGCTTGGCAGCAGCAGGCTGTTTATTGCAATATGCAAAAGAAACACAGCGTGCTTCTCTGCCACACATTCAAAGCATCAGTGTCATTCAAAATAACGATAATATTCAATTAGATGCTGCAACACGCCGAAATTTAGAACTCACTCAAAATCTTGCGGGTGGCACAGAAAACACGCTGGCTTCGGTATTAGATAAATGTGTTACGCCAATGGGTAGCCGTTTATTAAAACGTTGGATTCATCAGCCTATCCGTCAAACAGACATTCTATTAAAACGCCAAAAAACGATTGGTGAAATTATTGAGCAAGATTTGTATCACGAATTGCAGCCTTATTTGCAACAAGTGGGCGATATGGAACGGATTCTTGCCCGTGTAGCACTGCGTTCTGCACGTCCTCGCGATCTCACACGTTTACGTACCGCATTAGAACAAATTGAACCGATAAAATCGCTGATTCATACAAAAACATCATCAAATTTGACCGCACTTTCCGCGCAAATCGATGATTTTTCCGCGCAAATCGAGCTACTTCAAAAAGCAATTATTGAAACTCCTCCGTTATTAATTCGCGATGGTGGCGTTATTGCTGAAGGCTATAATGCCGAATTAGATGAATGGCGAACCCTTTCCGCTGGCGCAACACAATATTTAGAAAATTTAGAACAACGCGAACGAGAAAGTACAGGTATTGATACCTTAAAAATTGGCTTTAATGCAGTGCATGGTTATTACATTCAAATTAGCCAAGGACAAGCTCATAAAGCACCAATTCATTATGTTCGCCGTCAAACCTTAAAAAATGCCGAACGCTACATTATTCCTGAATTAAAAGAATATGAAGATAAGGTTTTAAAATCAAAAGGCGCGGCACTTGCTTTAGAAAAGCAACTTTATGATGAATTATTTGATTTATTATTGCCACATTTAGGTCAATTACAGTTAGCCAGCTTGTCATTGTCTGAATTGGATGTGTTAGTTAACCTCGCAGAGCGAGCAGAAACCTTAAATTATGTTGCACCACAATTTAGCGATGAAATTGGCGTAAAAATTGAAAATGGTCGCCATCCAGTGGTGGAACAAGTCTTAAAAGACCCCTTTATTGCTAACCCTGTGAATCTCAATCAGCAACGTCATTTATTGATTATTACTGGCCCCAATATGGGCGGTAAAAGTACCTATATGCGTCAAACAGCTTTAATTACGTTGATGGCTTATATAGGCAGTTTTGTACCGGCTGATAGCGCGGTTATTGGGCAAATTGATCGTATTTTTACTCGAATTGGTGCCTCTGATGATTTAGCATCCGGTCGTTCTACATTTATGGTGGAAATGACTGAAATGGCCAATATTCTTCATCAAGCCACTTCACAAAGTTTAGTTCTGATTGATGAAATTGGACGGGGGACGTCTACCTATGATGGGCTTTCTTTAGCTTGGGCTTGTGCTGAATGGTTAGCGAAGAAAACTCGTTCACTTACGTTATTTGCGACCCATTATTTTGAACTCACCGCGCTGCCAGAACAAATTGAAGGCATTGCTAATATTCATTTAGATGCATTAGAACATAACAATACCATCGCCTTTATGCACGCTGTTCAAGACGGTGCGGCAAGTAAAAGTTATGGTCTTGCTGTTGCAGCGCTGGCAGGTGTGCCTCAATCTGTCATTAAACTAGCGAAGCAAAAATTACATCAGTTAGAAAAATTGTCGGCACAAAATGGTGATCAACAAATTCAACATTTAAGAGCGTTAAATAAACATCAAGGTGAATTGGCTTTTGAAGCGGAACCTGATGCTTTACGCGAAGCCATCGAGCAGCTTGATCCCGATGAATTAAGTCCAAAACAAGCCTTAGCTTATTTGTATCAATTGAAGAAAATGCTGTAAGAAATAAAAAAGAGCGGTCAAAAAATTCATTGTTTTTTATGACCGCTCTTTTATTTTCACTAATTTCTTAAAATTTCATAGATTTCAGAATCTTTTCTATCAAGATAATGGATGGATTGGATTTTACGAATGGTGCGTGATTTACCACGGATTAATAAAGTTTCTGTGGTGGCCAAGTTACCACGACGAGAAATCCCTTTAAGTAATTCACCGTGCGTAATTCCCGTTGCAGCAAAAACAAGGTTATCATCACGCACCAAATCTTCTAATTTTAAGATTTCATTGACCTTCACGCCTAATGCTTCACAACGTCGAACTTCTTCAGCAGCAATTTTACGGTTTTCTTCTGTATTGCCTTTCACTTCATTGCGTGGAATAAGACGAGCTTGCATATCTCCACCTAATGCGCGAATTGCTGCGGCAGCTGCCACACCTTCAGGCGCACCGCCAATGCCATAAACCATATCCACTTCAGCATCCGGTAAACAACATAAAACCGAAGCGGCAACATCACCATCTGGAATAGCCATCACGCGAATACCTAAATTATGCATTTGCTTAATCACTTCATCATGACGCGGTTTAGCGAGTACCATTACCGTTAAATCTGATAAGGATTTACCTAAACGAGAAGCCACACGGCGAAGGTTTTGTTCAATCGGTAAACTTAAATCAATCATGCCTTTTACTTCAGGACCAACAACCAATTTTTCCATATACATATCAGGCGCTTTTAAAAAGGTACGTTTACCACCAGCAGCCAACACTGAAATGGCATTTGATTGGCCCATTGCGGTCATTCTTGTACCATCAATCGGATCAACCGCAATAGAAACGAGCTCACCATTACCTGATCCCACTTTTTCGCCAATATAAAGCATTGGTGCTTCGTCAATTTCCCCTTCACCAATAACAATTTCACCGTCCATATGGATTAAATTCAGCATATAACGCATGGCTTTGACTGCCGCCTCATCTGCCGCATTTTTATTACCACGTCCAAGCCAAGTATAAGCCGCTAATGCAGCTGCTTCGGTTACTCTTGAAAATTCAATAGCTAATGCACGATTCATTTTTCTCTCCCAATGCAAAAAGTCTCGTTATTTTATCACTAAGCAAACGTTTGCATAATAAATTTTGACAAGAGGCTTTTAAAAATAGGATTAAGTCGGTAGAATAAAGCCGTTTCGGACTTATTTTAAAAAAGGAAATCACTATGTCTTTAGAAATTTTAGATCAGCTTGAAGAAAAAATTAGACAAGCAGTAGAAACCATTCAATTACTTCAACTTGAAGTAGAAGAATTAAAAGAACAAAAAAATCAATCTCAACAAGCGGTAGAAGCGTTGCAACATGAAAACGAGCAACTTAAAAATGAACACCGCAACTGGCAAGAACACATTCGTTCATTGTTGGGTAAATTCGACAACGTATAATGACTATAAAGGCTTAGAAAATCTAAGCCTTTTTTCTTATTAGGAAACAATATGAATATTTGCGTGATTTCAGGCAGCACATTAGGCGGCGCTGAATATGTGGCAGAGCATTTAGAAGATGTATTAAAAACACAAAATTTTTCTACCGCACTTTTCCACGGACCAGAACTTGATGATGTGATTAATGAAAATATTTGGTTGATTGTCACTTCAACACATGGTGCAGGTGAATTGCCTGATAATTTAAAACCACTCTTTGAACAAATTGCGGCATCAGATAAAGATTTCTCTTCTCTCCGCTTTGCCGTTGTAGGCTTAGGCAATTCAGATTACGATACATTCTGTCATGCCGTGAATAAAGTTGAAACACAATTAAGTGAAAAAAATGCGGTCAAAATTTGCGACAGTTTAAAAATCGATGTCTTGCATGTTGATGATCAAGAACAATTTACTGAAGATTGGCTACCACAATTTATAAATGCACTTTAGTCATAATAAAGCGATAATTTGAGTTATCGCTTTTTCTTTATCTATTATCCAAAAAAATCACCTGTGGATAACTTTAATAAAACCTGTCAAAAACGTGTTATTTTCCACTGAGTAAATATGATGATTGTTTTAACTGTGGATAAAATTAAAGGTTATCCACAAGAAAAAGCCTTCAAACTGACGACATTTCAACACAGTCTAAAACGATCTAACTTCTTCATTTAAAAAAGAAAAAGGATCTTATTCACAAGGTAAAAGGATCGTAATAGTAACAATAATAAGATCTTTATATATAAATAGATCTTATTCTTATTACCTCTCGATCTTCTCTTATCACAAATTGAATTCTTGCTTTCAAGCACACGTAATTTTCAGTAGAATAGCGCCTATTTTTAGATCGAAGATCAAATTGAAGACGAAGAGAGAGATATGTTTTATACCGAAAATTATGATGTGATCGTTGTGGGTGGCGGTCATGCCGGTACAGAAGCCGCGTTGGCTCCGGCACGCATGGGATTAAAAACCCTACTATTGACACATAATATTGATACCCTCGGACAAATGTCATGTAACCCCGCTATTGGTGGGATTGGTAAAGGCCATTTAGTGAAAGAAGTGGATGCTATGGGCGGGTTAATGGCGCATGCTGCAGATAAGGCGGGGATTCAATTTCGTACTTTAAACAGCAGTAAAGGGCCTGCTGTACGTGCAACCCGAGCTCAAGCTGACCGCGTGTTATATCGCCAAGCAGTACGCATTGCACTAGAAAATCAACCTAATTTAGATATTTTCCAACAAGAAGTGACCGATATTTTAATTGAGCAAGATCGCGTTTGTGGTGTGGAAACCAAAATGGGACTTAAATTCCGTGCTAAATCGGTGGTTTTAACTGCTGGTACTTTCTTAGCGGGTAAGATCCATATTGGTTTAGAACATTATGAAGGCGGTCGCGCAGGTGATCCAGCATCTGTTACACTTTCTCATCGTTTACGTGATCTGAATTTACGTGTAGATCGTTTAAAAACCGGTACACCACCGCGTATTGATGCACGCACGATCAATTTCGATATATTGGCTAAACAACATGGTGATGCCGTATTACCGGTATTCTCTTTTATGGGATCAGTGGATGATCACCCTCAACAAATTCCTTGTTATATAACACACACTAATGAACAAACTCATGAAGTGATCCGTAATAACTTAGATCGTAGTCCAATGTATACCGGTGTGATTGAAGGAATCGGTCCTCGTTATTGTCCATCCATTGAAGATAAAGTGATGCGTTTTGCGGATCGTAATTCACATCAAATTTATTTGGAACCAGAAGGCTTAACTAGTAACGAAGTGTATCCAAACGGGATCTCTACTAGTTTGCCGTTTGATGTGCAAATGGGCATTGTGAATTCGATGAAAGGTTTGGAAAAAGCGCGTATTATCAAACCAGGTTATGCCATTGAATATGATTATTTTGATCCGCGTGACTTAAAACCAACGTTAGAAACTAAATCGATTTCGGGTTTATTCTTTGCGGGTCAAATTAACGGTACAACCGGTTATGAAGAAGCAGCGGCACAAGGCTTATTGGCTGGGATTAACGCAGGTCTTTATGTACAAGAGAAAGAAGCATGGTATCCACGTCGCGATCAATCCTATACAGGCGTATTGGTGGATGACCTTTGTACGCTTGGTACCAAAGAACCATATCGCGTATTTACTTCTCGTGCGGAATACCGTTTATTATTACGTGAAGACAATGCGGACATTCGTTTAACGCCAATTGCCCATGAATTAGGTTTGATTGATGAGGCTCGCTGGGCTCGCTTCAATCAAAAAATGGAAAATATCGAACAGGAACGCCAACGCTTACGCAGCATTTGGTTGCATCCGCGTTCTGAATATTTAGAAGAAGCCAATAAAGTACTTGGTAGCCCACTTGTGCGTGAAGCAAATGGTGAAGATTTATTGCGTCGTCCTGAAATGACCTACGATATTTTAACTTCTTTAACGCCATACAAACCGGCAATGGAAGACCGAGAAGCCGTAGAACAAGTAGAAATTGCTATTAAGTATCAAGGCTATATTGAGCATCAGCAAGAAGAAATTAAAAAACAAAAACGCCACGAAAATACAGCTATCCCAGCTAACTTTGATTACAGCAAAGTGTCTGGTTTATCGAATGAAGTACGTGCGAAGTTAGAACAACATCGTCCAGTTTCAATTGGTCAAGCGAGCCGAATTTCAGGCATTACTCCTGCGGCAATTTCAATTATTCTGGTGAATTTGAAAAAACAAGGTATGTTGAAACGCGGCGAATAATGTTTAAAAATGAAAAGTGCGGTTAAAACTAACCGCACTTTTTT
>OGDJ01000365.1_pt1 | contig 31096 bp, 24 predicted proteins | sample 1570401 | NCBI WGS metagenome assembly OGDJ01 (sample SAMEA2582185, study PRJEB24529) | metagenome | biome: Human gut stool | place: China | collected 2011
CTCATTCCCAACTGTTTACGTTCCAACCTCTCTTATTCTCCTTTGGCTGCTTTAGAGCTTTATGTTTAGAAAACTAACTCATAGTTTTGTGGTTCTCAACTCATAGCTTTCCGGTTAGCGACTCATAGCTTTCCGGTTAGCAACTCATAGCTTTCCGGTTGAGAAAATTAAGAATGCATCGCGATAGGATGAAAAATGGCTGTAAAATGGCTGTTTTTTTCCATCGCGATGCATTATTTTTTGCGTCGCGACGCACAATTATTTCCGTCGCGACGCACCAATTCTTCCGTCGCGACGCATTAATTGCCCCCTCGTGAGGCGTCATTGAAGCCTCCCGCTGGTCATCATTGAAGTCTCTTATCGGTCTTAATATAAGGCACTTATCTGTCTTAATATAAGGCACTCATCAAGATAAAAAGATGCGCTATGGAAAAAGAAAATTAAGATGGGGGTTAACAGGTTAACAGTTAACACCCCAAAAATGCATACTTCCATCCACACACTTATATAAAAATAAGTATATATATATTATTATATAATAAGGTACGCGAGGGGGACCATGCAAAAAACAGCTGTTAACTGTTAACCCTGTTAACCCCCCAATGAAAAAGTTAATAGTTTATAGTTGATAGTTAATAGGGCTTAGCCGTTCGCAAGATTGCTTTAAACTATAAACTATCAACTATAAACTATCAACTATAAACTATCAACTATAAACTATCAACTTAAATATAGTATTCTGCTGAATCAACCAAACCGGCTCTCAGCGCATATTTCGTAGCCTCGTGAACGTTGTTTACGCCCAGCTTGCGGAAGATGTTCTTGCGGTGGGTATTGACCGTATGGAAGCTGGAAAAGCGCTTCTCGGCTATTTTTTTCGTTGTCATTCCCAGAGCAATGTCCTTCAGAATCTCTGTCTCGCTCTTGGTGAGGTTGATTTTCTCCTGCTCCTCCTGTTTCGGAGCCAGAAGAACCTCCATTATGCGCTGGCAGACAAAACGGTTGCTTGCCACACAAAAACGTATCGCCTCCTTGATTTCCATTAGCGAACACTCCTTCAGCAATACGCTGAACTGCGTACTGCTGGCGATGAGAATCTTCACGAAATCGGCACTCAGATCCTCACTGAACAGTAGCCAGCGCGTGTATGGGAAACGCTGGTTTAAAATAAGTAACTCGTCAGCATCATTGATGTCGAAAAGGGTGTAATCGAGTATTACAACCGTATCCTCATTCTCCTTTAAGGCAAGCATCAGGTCAGCCTTGTCTTCGATGGTTTGGGTTTCCAAACCCTCCATCTTACTGATCACATAGCTCAATCCGGCTCTTGTGATGTCCTGTTTGTCTGCTAGTAGAATCTTCATTGTGTTTACTCTCTTATATGTTGTTTATATATATATGTACGCAGATGCCTTGATGCAGTAAAAATACTGCATCAAGGCATCTTTTTTTCTTATTAGAATGACATGAGGAAGCCCATACGGATGCCCCATTTTGAGATGTTTGCATGGTCATAATAGTTGAGGCGGCGAACATAATCGATTCCGAAGAACTTGAAGATGTTGTGCACGCCGGCTACAAACTCCCAGTATGGCGTCTTGCCAAAGGTATAGGAGTTGGTAGGGAACTTGAAGAGTTTCTCATCATTGATGTTCTTGCTCGGGTCGTTCTTGCTGGTCAAATCGCCCCATACACCCTTGATGGCTACATATTCACGCCACTTCAGCTTCTTGATGAGCGGAATGCGGTTGAGCAGCTTGCCGTTCATATCCCAGGCTACTGACCAGAACAGCTGGCGGTCGCTCAGGAACTCCCAGTCTTTCATCATGCTGATGGTTGCCTCCTGCTCGAAGAGAGAGAGGTTGACCGGTGGCTGGATGAGCATGGTGAAAGGCACTTTGCTCCACTGCGCCTTGCCCACGATGTTGAAATCCATATAACCGAAGCTTCCCAGCCACTGGCGCTTGTAAATGCCCAGCGTGGTGAGGTTGCTCTGATACTGGCCGCCCATGAATCCGTCTAAGCCCATGGTGTGGCGAAGCGAGATTTCAGGACTGTCTAGGTTGATTGGCAGGCGCTGCTGCTTGGTGTTGACATAGGTGACCCCCGGGTTGTAATCTAAGCCTACACTCGCCTCAGTGGTGCGTATCTTGCGTATTTCCTCGCCGTCGCTCACTCTGTAGTAGTGGAGATTGCCCACGGTGCGGTTGCTCTGCCAGCGGAGGCTGGTGTCGAAGCGGAACCCCCAGTCGGTTTCGTAGGTGAAGGTCACCTTCTGGCGGTGATACTGATACATCTGGTCCTGCGTAGTAGCACGGAGGGTCATGAAGAAGTTGTCCTTGTTGTGCAGCAGGTTATCATCGGATGGAGATGTAATATCATGCCCCAGCTCGAAGGTAAGCTTGCGCATTGGGAACTCGAACGGACTGTTCTTCTTCTTGTTGAACGAATAGGTGAGCACGTGGCCGTAATACCACTTGTTACTCTTCAGACCGTAGGCGCCGTAACCATCCCAGAAGAAGTGAGGGTTGAGGGCTGCCATCGTTCTGCCCGCCAGACGCAGGCGTACGCCGTCTACGTAGTTGTTGGAGAGGAACGTGTTGATAGGTCCCAGGTCGAAGAGGCTGCGGCGGTCGTTGATGATGCTGTCTCTTTCAACACCCAGACTGTCTTTCACCGTTACCTTCTTGCCCTTGGTATGAGCCACTTCCACATAGTTCTCCATCAGGGCTCTCACACCGAAGATGATGTATTTGAATCCCTTGGAGTTCTCCATGCGGTGGATAAAGCTGTCCATCGACGATTCGCTCTTCGTGAGGTCCACCTGCCGGTATTTGTTCCAGTAAGCCTCATCGCGGTTCATCGCATCCATATCGTGCCTAATCTTCGCCTTGCCCTTGAAGAGCTGCTTCGGCAAGGCATCGAAGGCATAATCGGTGATTCGCGTGTTTCGCACCACCAGCAGGTCCTGAAGGAGCTTGTTGACGTGCAGTTCGGCTATCATATCGTCTTTAGAGAGCACCCACTCGCCGTTGTCGAGCTTGGTGTATTCCTGTTCAATCTTCATGTCAGTAACCCAGTTTACATCGCTGTTGTGAGGCATGTAGAGGTTACATTTCTTCACGTGCAGGCTGCTGTCGGCAAGCACATAGAGTTCACCTCGGAATCCGAAGTCCTGGCTGTTAGCTGGGATAAACTGCAGATGGTAGCAGAGATCTCTTTCCACATACACCGTATCTTCGATGTAATAATGGTAGAAGCTGATGGCAGTTCTGCCGATAGGAGATGGGAAGGGATACTGCAGCAGGCGCACGTAATCATCGTAGATGTCCACATCGGTGAACACTTCTTTCAGGGCGGTGTTGAGAATCTCTCCGGTCTGGATTACCTGTCCGATTCCATTGCTCTGCTGACCCTTGATGATGTCCTTTTCGGTCTTCGGATCTTTGCGGTAAATATGCTGTGAAACCGTCTCGTCGATGCTGACAGGCAGGGTGAGCTTTCCGTTGTACGGAGAGGTTTCTACCTGGTCGAGGAGATACTGGCGGCGCTGGAAGAACTTGCTTTCGAGCTGTTCTTTCTTCAGGTCGTTGAGCGCGAGCGTAATCTTCTGATACTTATCATATTGTACATAGTCGTGGTTGCTCAGGTCGCTCTTTTTCTTGGCAGCAATCACGCGCCGCATCAGTTCTACGGCAGGATTATTCTTACGTTTGTAGCGGCCTTTTTTCGATTTTACCACCACTTCGGTAAGTTTGTGCGTATCGTCTTTCAGTTTGATTTCCAGAAAGTTGGTCTTTTCGTCAACCTTCACCGTGGTGCTCTTGTAGCTCAGTGCGCTTACGGTGAGCATGAGTCCCGGTTTCTTTTCGATGGTAAACTTACCTTCTCCGTTGCTGGAAACTGCGATTTTATGTCCTTTGTATTGCACGCTTGCATACGGTACGGCAAAACCGTCGTCATCGATGACACGGCCTGTTATCTTCTGCTGAGCCATCATCTGAAGCGTAGAAATCATCAGAAGGATGACTGTAAAATACAACTTTTTAATACCTTTCATTTTTTATACCTTATTATATATAGGGGCTCTCCGCCCATGATTTAATCTATTATCTCAACCGCAAGTAAGCTCCACACGCCCTGAAAGGGCAGAAGCTCCTAGCCCCGGGCGTGCTGCTTCTAGGAACTTTTTGGGCTTTCAGGATGCAAAGTTATAACATTATTCGTAAATAGACGCAAAAACCTATTCATTATTTCAGTTTTTTATGAGATTTTCAGAAAAAGGCTTCCATGTAGTTCCTTCTGCTGCCTGTTCTTGCTCTTCGCCGTGCGAGCCTAAATAGTATAAAAACCCTTCATATTACTCTATTTCACCTGTTTATCTGTCAATATATGATGAAATTCAGAAAAATAACAGAAAACTATTTGGTTAATTTAATTTTTTAGCGTAATTTTGCACACTGAAATTTAAAGAAGAAACGCCCTTCTGCGGGCTTATTAAACATAAAGAGAATGAATAACAAGGGAAATCTTACCGACGAGCGGCCTCCTTTGCTGCCCGTCATCATAGGCACCGGTTTTGGCAGTGGCTTCTGGCCTTGGGGACCGGGAACGGCTGGCTCTGTGTTGGCAACCCTCATCTGGGCAGCCCTGGCTTACGGGCTCGGCATTACGGGCGAGAGTTTGCAGAGCATCACCTTCTTTCTCGTCATTGTTTTTACCATTTTGGGCACTTGGGCAACAGCGCAGTTGCAGCCTTACTGGGGTGAGGATCCCAGCCGTGTGGTCATCGACGAGATGGCTGGCGTGTGGATTCCCCTGTCGTTGCTGACCCCGCTTACGGCACAGGGCGAAGTGAAAGATGCCTGGTGGTGGGCATTGGGGGCACTTGTTCTCTTCCGCTTCTTTGATATGGTGAAACCGCTGGGCATCAAGAAACTGGATAACAGGCAGGGTGCCTTCTATGTGATGGCTGATGATCTGCTGGGCGGCCTCTATGCAGCCGTTTCTTTAATCATCATCAAAATCATACTGGTTTCGGCTGGAATCATCTAGTCTGGCATTTCTTAAAGACACAAATTCTTAAAGAAACAAATTCTTAAAGACACAAATTCTTAAGCAGCCATTTCTTAAACAGACAATAAAAAATAGATTAAAATATGAATTATAGAGATTTCTTACAAAAAGTTATCTATGCCATCATCAATCCACTTATCAAGGCGATGATAGCAGTAGGTATTACTCCTAACATTGTCACCTTCGTAGGATTCCTGGGCAATATTCTGGCAGCCGGTTTCTTCCTTCATGCTGCATGGATGCTCGGAACTGAGCAGGCTGATTATGCATCTTGCATGGTTACTGTAGGATGGGGTGGATTCATCATCCTCGCAGCCGGTCTCTTCGATATGATGGATGGCCGTCTGGCTCGTATGAGCGGAAAGAGCAGTCTCTTCGGTGCACTCTGGGATTCTACACTCGACCGCTACAGCGAGCTGGTAAGTCTCTTTGGTATCTGCCTCATCTTCGTACGTATGCAGGGCGATATGACCTGGTTCTGGATGAGCGTAGTCACCTTTGCAGCAATGATTGGTTCTGTGATGGTAAGTTATGTCCGTGCCCGTGCCGAGGGTCTGGATATTGAGTGCAAGGTAGGTTTCATGCAGCGTCCTGAGCGCGTTGTGGTTACCGCCGTTACTGCGATGATTACCGGCTTTACAGGCAATATCTGGTGGCTGGCTGGCGGAATGATTCTGATTGCCGTTCTGGCAAACATCACCGCTTTCTGGCGCATCTGGCATTGTTATGTTGTGATGAACGCTCATAAATAATAAACTCAAGTTCTATCAATAAAAAAGTAGAAAAAAGTGTTTAGTATCTATCTGATTATCCTCCTGGCGGTACTCGCAGCCTGGAAGAAGACACGCCGTTTTGCCTTCTATTTTCTGCCTTGGTTCCTCTTTGGAATCATCTACGATTCGATGCGCCTTTATCCTAACTATATGATGAACGATATTGACGTGGCGAATCTCTATCATGCAGAAAAGTCGCTCTTCGGCATTGCTGCTTCATCCAGCGCAGAACTGCAGGCTGTAGCCGACCATAGCCAGCTGATGATTCCGGGCGAATACTTCAAGGTTCACCATTGCGGTTTTGCTGATTTCTGGGCAGGCATCTTCTATCTCTGCTGGGTTCCGGTGCCTATCGCGTTTGCCCTTTATCTGTATCTTACGAAACAGCTTAACTGGTTCAAGCGTTTCTCCTGGACTTTCCTGCTGGTGAATGTCATCGGCTTCATCGGCTACTACATCTATCCGGCTGCTCCGCCCTGGTATGCGATGAACTATGGCTTCGAGGCTGTGCTCAATACACCGGGCAATGTGGCTGGTCTGGGCAGATGGGACGAAATGACCGGACTGCACGTGTTCCACGGACTCTACGGCAAGAATGCCAATGTCTTTGCTGCCGTGCCTAGCCTGCATGCTGCCTATATGTTCCTCACCACGATTTATGCTGTGATGAGCCGTAAACGCTGGTATACGGTGGTGCTCTTTGCCTGCATCTGTCTGGGTATCTGGTGGACGGCAGTTTATTCCGGTCATCATTATATCATCGATGTCATGTTGGGTATTCTTACTACGATAGTAGGCGTACTGCTAATGGAATCCAAGAGAATATGGGCAAGATTAAAGAAGAACTCGTAACCTTCGGCAAGGCGGAACTGACCGCCTCCTGCGCCTCTGTGGTAGACTTCGGACTGGCATTCTTCCTCTCAGATATCATCGGCATTTATTACGGACTTGCCAATGCGCTGGGAGTGATAAGTGGCGGCATTACCAACTGCATACTGAATTACCGTTATGTGTTCGGCGATTCCAAGAGCAAGAAAAAGAGTGTCGCCTGGCGCTATTTTATCATCTGGGGCATCAGCTGGATGCTCAATTCGGGCGGCACTATCGCCCTGACCGAATTTCTGAATGCGCACGAACATATTCAGCTGCATTATATGATTCCGAAGAGTATTGTATCTCTGCTGGTAGCGATATTCGTCAACTATCCCGGACAGAAGAAATTTGTTTTTAAGCAGTAATAACCATATCAGATGGGGGCAGTATTCAGAATGTGCCCTCATCTTTTTTTGTATCCTATCAGGTAATCTGCTGACATCGGGACATAAAAAAAGAGTTTGGATTGTCTCCCGACATTCCAAACCCACGCTTGTTTCTAACTAACTTATTATCAACTATTCATTACTTTTCAGGTTGCAAAATTACGAGTTTTTTTCTTATAAAATAATTTTTTTCAGAAAAATAATAACGTAAACGTTTGCGTTTTCGAAAGAAATTGTTATCTTTGCAGAGAATTCACTAACTTTGCTTTTGGAAAGACAAAACATGCAGAATTTGTGGATACAAAAATGTATGTCAATAATAAGCGTAAACTAACAAATGAAACAACGAAGAACATCTTTGAAAGACCTCGCCGGTCAACTTGGCGTCAGCATAGCAACTGTATCTAGAGCCCTGCGAAACAGCCATGAAGTGGGTGAGGAGATGACTCAAAAGGTGAAAAGCCTTGCCAAGGAGCTCAATTATCGCCCAAACCCCTTTGCACAGAGCCTCAGAAAAGAAGCACCTAGGGTGATTGGCGTAATTGTGCCAAACCTGGTGACTCATTATTATGCTGCCGTGCTGGATGGTATAGAAGATTATGCCGTAAGGAATGGTTATTCGGTGATCAGCGCCAATAGCCACGAGAATACAGAACACGAGAAGAGAGCGGTAGAAAACTTCCTGAATATGCATGTGGAAGGCATCATCGCCTGTCTGGCACAGGATACGGTCGACTATTCTCATTTCGAGCAGTTGCATAAGATGGGAGTTCCACTGGTGTTCTTTGCCCGTTGTTGCTTAGAAGATAAGTTCTCCCAGGTAGTAGGCAATGGTGATGTTGCCGCCCAGGAGGCTACCCAGCATATGATAGATACCGGTTCGCGCCGCATCGCCTTCATCGGCGGTCCAAACCATCTTGATATGGTGCGCCGCAGAAAACACGGTTATCTGGAGGCGCTGAGAGAGAACCGCATCCCTATCGACCGTGACCTCGTAGTCTGCGACAGAATCGATTTCGATGTGGCACGAAACGCTACCCTCCGTCTCCTCGAAAAGGAGGACAGACCTGATGCCATCCTCGCCTTTAACGATATTATCACTTATGCCGCCTTCGATGCTATCAAGGAAAAAGGGCTCCGCATACCAGAGGATGTTGCTATCATCGGTTTTACCGATGGTGATACTGCTGCCTTCGTTACGCCGAAACTCTCGGCTATCATGGACAAGGCACACGAACAGGGAACCACAGCCTGTGATCTACTCATGAGAAGTATCAATGGTGATGAAAAAATCTATAAGAAAGTGGTACCGATGATTCTGAAAATACGCGAAAGTTCTGAAAAAAACGACGTGAAATAATTCCTATTTATAGAAATAAATCCTATTTTCATAGAACTGTAAATTAAACCTACGATTATGATGATTAAAAAACAAAACTACTTGAAACATGCCATCGTGCTGTTTCTGCTCTTGCTGCTCATGCAGCCGGGTAGGGCATGGGCTGCCTATGAAAACGTAGAATTCAGCAGCCTCACCAATCATGATGGACTTACGAACAGTCAGGTGGGTGCCATCCTCAAGGACACCAGAGGCTACATCTGGTTCGGTACCCAGTCGGGACTGTGCCGCTTTGACGGCTTCCGTATGAAAACTTTCTATTATAGTATTACTGATGATAAGTCGCTGCCTAACAATTCGGTAGATGAACTTCAGCAAGACTATGATGGAAATATCTGGGTGCATACCTCTGTGGGTTACAGCATCTACAAATATGATGAAGAGCAGTTTGACCGCAAACCGGAAGAATGGCTCAAAAACATCCATGTGCAGGGACCTCCTTACAAACTCCTGATAGATAAGGATAAGAACATGTGGATAGCTGTCTACGGACAGGGACTCTACTATCATAATGCCAAAACCAAAAATACTTATCTTTTTAAATTTACCAAAAAGGCTCAGCCGGGCTGTCTGAAAGAGGGAAATATCAGTAAAATAACCGAGGTTGACGGCGATGCGCTCATTACCTATGCTGATGGTACAATCTGCCGTGTCAACGGACAGAAACAGAAGGTTCTCTGGTACAATTCCTTCCTTGCTAACCATAAAGCTGCCGGTGATAATGGTGCCTATACTTTCTATGATGGTATAGGAGGTTTCTGGGTTTCAGTAAGCAATGCCAATTATGTGTATCAGTCAAAGACCGGTAAATGGATCGATGCCCGTTCTTATCTTACAAACATGGGCATTGCTATTCCTTGCCCAACCCGTATTCTGATGCGTGATATTGCCCGCGATAAGGCTGGCAATCTTTGGGTGGCTTCCGACCATAACGGTCTCTTCTTCGTAGATTTCAAACGCAAAATCTGCCGTCAATATGTTCATTCCGAAGCAAAGGGAAGTATCGTTGACAATTCCCTGCAGAAGGTTTATGTGGATGATGAGGGAGCTATCTGGGTAGGTAGTTACAAGAACGGCGTGGCTTATTATTCGCCTGACGCTCAGAAATTCACAACTGTTCCGCTTGGTGATGTGTGTACAATCACGCAGGATCTGAATGGTAATCTCTGGTGCGGAACCAATGATAGCGGTATTATATGCTACAGTCCGCTTACCGGACAGAGTTGGCGATTCTCACAGGCTGAAACCGGTCTGGCTTCGGATATTATCGTCAGCAGCGTAACCATGAGTGATGGTACGATGTATTTCGGTACCTTCAATGGTGGACTTGCCCAATATAAAAACGGCAGATGGAAGAGTTTTCAGGCAGCTCCAGGCGGACTTGCCAATAACAGCGTCTGGTGTCTTGCTGAAGATCCGTATCATCGCCTGATTATCGGAACCTTGGGTTCAGGCTTCCAGATTTATAATCCTGAGAGCGGAAAGTTTGCAACCTACAATGTTCAGAATTCAGGTATTACCAGTGATTTTATCAACTCGCTTTTCCTTCCGAATAAAGATGAAATTCTGATAGGTCATTCGCAGAACTATTCTATCTTTAATTTCGGAACCCGTAAGGTAACCAATGTGAATACAACCAAGGACGGACAGCCTTTCCCGAGTCCTTCTCTGAATTACATGATGAAGGATAGCCGAGGCATCTTGTGGATGGCTTCGCCTGCGGGTGTCACCATGTATGATGAGGCTTCAGGACAGTTGGAGTCAATCAATGACCTCAATGGTACGCAGGGTACGGTAGGCTGTATGGTGCTCGAAGATAAGCAGCATAACATCTGGCTGGTTTCTGAATTTATCGTTACCCGTGTTACGCTGACCAAGAACAATCAGGGCAAATGGGACATTGCGATGATTAGTTTCAATTCGCTCGATGGCTTGCAGAGCCGCCAGTTTAACCAGCGTTCTGCCTGTCTGATGAGAAATGGAGCCATCGCCATCGGTGGTCAGGATGGTATTAATATCATCAATCCTGCCAAGATCCTTCCTGCCCAGAAACATGCACATGTCTTGTTTAGCGGTTTAGTACTCTTCGATCATCCGCTGAAGGCAGGTGAGGAGTTTGAGGGAAGAGTGCCTCTGGCTAAATCGCTTGATACAAACCCAGAACTGGATCTCAGTTATAAGGATAAGGCGTTTACCATACAGCTGGCTTCCGACCAGGTGAGTATTCCTGCCCGCTGCCGTTTCCTCTATCGCATGAAGGGACTTGATGACAAATGGATGCTGACAGCGGAGGGACGTCCGGAGGCTACCTTTACCAATCTCTCTTCAGGCAGTTATGTCCTGGAGGCAAAGGTGGTGAATGCTGATGGTAGTGTGAGCGAAGAGGTGAGCACGCTGAAGATTCATATTCACCCGCCTTTCTATCTCTCTATATGGGCGTTCATCGTATATATTATATTAATAGGTGTAGCTTTCTATCTCTATCGTAAACGCATGCTCGAAAAGCAGCGTGTTAAATTCGAACTCCAGAGCAAGGAAGACAGTATCAAGAAGACCAAGGAGTTGAACGAACTCAAACTCAATTTCTTCACCAATGTGAGTCATGAACTCCGTACTCCGCTCACCCTGATTATCTCGCCGCTGGTTAGTATGATCAGAGAAGAAAGAGATGAAAGTAAACGCAGAAGGCTGGAGATGATTCATCGTAATGCTACCCGTTTGCTCAATCTGGTAAACCAGATTCTCGACTTCCGCAAGATAGACCAGAACAAGGAGAAACTTACCCTGTCGCATATCGACATTGTGAGCTTCGTTGACAATATCTGTACTTCGTTCCGTACTTTGGCAAACAGCAAAGTAACGCTTGGCTTCGATTCTACGGTGCCTAGTCTGCAGATGTCGTTTGATGCTGATAAGGTAGGAAAAATCGTGAATAACCTCTTGAGCAATGCCTATAAGTTTACGCCAGATGGAGGATTTATCACCGTTTCTCTGAGTGTTGCACTCCGCCAGCGTGTAGGAGACAAGGATTCGGATATGCTCCGCATCTCTGTATCTGATACGGGCAAGGGCATCAGCGATAAGGAGAAGGAACATGTGTTTGAGCGTTTCTACCAGGTCAATGGCACTGAAATGCAACCACAGGGTGGTAGCGGAATAGGTTTGAACCTGGTAAAAAAGTTTGCCGAACTGCATGGCGGTAAAGTAGATGTTACAGATAATCCAAACGGAGGAACCATCTTTATGGTAGATCTTCCGATAGAGAGTAGTACCACCTCCAATTCTACGGCACATCTCGGTTCCTTGCGAGCAGCACCTATCATAACCACGGTGCATCAGGCTACTGATGAGGATCCGGATGCAGGTAAGAACGTTCTCTACGGAATGAGTAAACATGCGCATCAGCCTGGAGAATCGATGATCAAGAAGCCGGTAGTGCTCCTCGTTGACGACAGTGAGGACTTCCGTGAGTTTATGAACGAAGTATTGACAGACTATACGGTTATTGAGGCTGTCAATGGTCAGGATGCCTGGAACAAGATCATCGACCGTCGTCCAGACATCATCCTGAGCGATGTGATGATGCCTGTGATGGATGGTAACGAACTCTGCCGGATGTGTAAGGACAATGACGAAACAACAGCCATACCTTTCATCATGCTCTCAGCCCGTATGGGAGATGAGCAGCGCAAGGAAAGTCTGAAGTGTGGTGCTGACGAGTATATTGCCAAACCATTCGATATTGATATGTTGAATCTCTGTATTCTGAACCTCTTGAAGAAACGCAAGAATGTGAGCACAGAATATGTAATAACAGAGGCCGACCGCAAATTTATCGATGAGGTGAATGTTTATATCCGCGATCATATGAGCAATCCTGAAACATCGGTAGAATCGCTCAGTACTCATCTTAGCATTTCGCGCGTACAATTATATAAACGCATGATTTCGCTGACAGGTATTACACCTTCTGAGTATCTCAGAATCAAGCGTATCAAATTTGCAGAGCATCTGCTCCGCTCGGGCGACTTGAACATCAGTGAAATAGCCTATAAGGTGGGATTCAATAATCCACGTTATTTCACTAAATACTTCCAAGAGGCGTATGGCGTTACGCCGTCTCAATATCGTAAAAATCTGTCAGAATCAGAGTAGTTTACGCATCTGATTAACATTTTATACACATACAGATAACATTTGCGCACAAAGATACGGGAATTTTCTCGTATCTTTGCCGCAGATTTTTAAACTTTCCTTTAAACGTATAAAATGAGACTAACTAAAACATTATTGATTTCAGCAGTGCTGCTGATGAGTGCCACAGGCATGCAGGCAGCAGGTTTCAACCAGAATGGTAATTATCTCACTGTTCAGTTGAAGCAACACCAGAATTTTGGTCCTAGTCAGATTCGCCTCCAAGTGGTGAGCGATAAGATTATCCGTGTTCAGGCTACAGCCGAACAGAGTTTCCGTAATAAACAGAGTCTGATAATAGTGCCTCAAAACAGCAAGGCAAATTATAAGGTGGAAGAGCAGGGAGATAATCTCATCATTACCACTGCAGCTATGCGTGCTGTCATGAACGAGGCTACGGGTCAGATTACCTTCTATGACCTGAAAGACAATGTCCTTCTCAATGAGGTTGCACAGGGCGGAAAGACTTTCAAGCCGTTCACTGTGCCTGACCGTGAAATGGGTGTAGACATTGCCAAGGTTCCTGAAGCACAGAAGCATGGATGGTCATGGCGTGCGCTCTTCAACTCTCCTGATAACGAGGCGTTCTATGGTCTCGGTCAGCATCAGAGTGAGGAACTCAACATGAAGGGTAAGAACGAAGACCTCTTCCAGTATAATACCAAGGTGAGTGTGCCTTTCGTCATCTCTAATAAAAACTATGGCATCCTCTGGGATTCTTATTCTTATTGCCGTTGGGGTAATCCGGAAGATTATCTCCAGCTCAACCGTGCCTTCAAACTCTATGATAAAGATGGAAAGGAAGGTCAGCTGACAGGTACTTATGTGGACAAGAACGGGCAGAAGATTGTTCGAGGCGAAGATAGCATTTACTTTGAGTATGCAATGCCTGATGCTTCTGAGATTTGCAACAAGACAGATAATGGCGGCATTCAGAACCTGCCAAAGGGCTTCGCGCTGAATGGTTCCAAGGTGGTTTACGAGGGTTATGTAGAGGCTTCAACCAACAGCTTCTATCAGTTTATCCTCTACTATGCCGGCTATATGAAGATTTATATCGACGGCAAACTGGTTGTGCCTGAGCGCTGGCGTACAGCCTGGAATCCGAACTCTTATAAGTTTGAAACTCCTATCAAGAAGGGCGTAAAGACTCCTATCCGTATCGAGTGGCAGCCAGATGGTGATGTTTCCTACTGCGGACTTCGCGTAGCAGCTCCTCGTTCTGAGGCAGAGAAGAACCAGTTGAGCATCTGGAGTGAGATGTCGCCGGATATGGACTATTATTTCATCGCCGGTCAGAATCTCGATGAGGTGATTTCCGGTTACCGTACGCTTACCGGCAAGGCTTCGCTTTATCCTAAGTGGACCCTCGGTTTCTGGCAGAGCCGTGAGCGCTATCAGAGCAGCAAGGACATTGAGGACAATATGAAGAAGTTCCGCGACCTGCATATTCCTGTAGACAATATCGTTCAGGACTGGAACTACTGGAAACTGGATTCATGGGGAAGTCATGAGTTTGAGGCTGCCCGCTATCCAAACCCACAGGCTATGCTCGACAGCGTACATGCGATGAACGGAAGATTCATGATTTCCGTATGGCCTAAGTTCTACGATACAGTCAAGAACTATAAGGAACTCGACAGCAAGGGCTGGATGTATCATCAGGCTATCAAGGATGATATTCACGACTGGCTCGGCTTCCGCGGTTCATTCTATGATGCCTATTCTGATGGTGCCCGCAAGATGTTCTGGCGCCAGATGGACGAGAATCTTTATACCAAGTATAAGTTCGGAATCGATGCCTGGTGGATGGATGCATCAGAACCAAACGTTCGCGACTGTACCCCGATGTGGTACCGCAAGGCTCTTTCCGGTCCTACTGCCCTCGGTACATCTACCGAATATTTCAATGCTTACAGCATCGTGAATGCTGATGCTATCTATAACGGACAGCGCAGCGTGAACCCTAACCAGCGTGTCTTCCTCCTGACCCGTTCGGGCTTTGCAGGTGAACAGCGCTACAGTACGGCTACCTGGTCTGGCGACATCGCTACCCGTTGGGAAGATATGCGTGCCCAGATGACAGCCGGTTTGAACTATTCTATGGCAGGTCTTCCTTTCTGGGGAATGGATCAGGGTGGTTTCTGTGTAGAGAACCGCTATGTGGCTGCCCAGCAGGAGTTTGACAAAACCGGTAAGGAAAATGCTGACTTGAAGGAATGGCGCGAGTTGCAGGCTCGCTGGAACCAGTTCGGTTGCTTCGTACCTCTTTATCGTACTCATGGTCAGTGGCCTACACGTGAGGTCTGGAACATTGCTCCGGCAAATCATCCTGCTTATAAAACCATCGTTGCATACGATAAACTCCGTTACCGCCTGATGCCTTACCTCTACAGTATGGCGGGTATGGTTCACTTCAAGGACTATACGATGATGCGTGGTTTGGTAATGGACTTCAACGGCGATGACAATGTTTACGACATCAAAGACCAGTGGATGTTCGGTCCTGCTCTCATGGCTTGTCCTGTAGGCGAGTATCAGAAGTACAGCCGCAATGTTTATCTTCCTAAGCAGAAGGGCTGGTATGATTTCTATACCGGTAAGCACTATGTTGGTGGACAGACTATCGTTGCCGATGCACCTTATGATAAGATTCCTGTCTTTGTTCCAGAGGGTTCTATTCTTCCTGTGGGTCCAGAGATGGAGTGGAGCGATCAGAAAAAGGCTGAGCTCATCGATCTCTATGTCTATGCAGGCAAGGACGGTTCTTATACACTCTATGAGGATGAGGGAACCAACTACAACTACGAGAAGGGTAAGTATGCTATGATAGACTTCAAGTATAATGATGCTCAGAAGACTGTTACTATCGCTGCCCGTAAGGGTTCTTTCGACGGTATGCTCCAGAAGCGTCGCTTCAATATTGTACTTGTTAGTGATAACAACCAGCAGGGCATCAGCCTCGCCAAGGCGCCTAAGGGCAAGATGGTGAAGTATGCTGGTAAGGCTGTTACTGTAAAACTGAAGTAATATGAAGAAGATATTTGCTTTAGCAATCTTTCTATTGGGCGCTCAGTCGTTGAGCGCCCGTGATCGCCAGTCTTTTGATAAAGGCTGGCTTTTCACTTTAGCAGATAGTGCCGGAATGTCAAAGTCTGATTATTCAGACCGGCATTGGCGAAGTTTGAATCTTCCTCACGATTGGGCGATAGAGGGCGATTTCTCTCCTTCGAATCCTTCGGGAGCCAGTGGTGGTGCATTGCCGGGCGGCATCGGATGGTACCGTAAGCACTTCTCGGTAAATCCTAAGGAAAAGTATGACCGCTTTACCATCACCTTTGATGGGGTATATATGAATTCTACCGTGTATATCAATGGTCATAAACTCGGAACCCGTCCTTATGGATACAGTACATTCGAGTATGATCTTACACCTTATATTAATAAGAAGGGTGATAATGTCATTGCTGTGAAGGTAGACAACAGCGACCAGCCTAACAGCCGCTGGTATTCCGGTTGCGGTATTTACCGCCATGTCTGGCTCACCAAAACCATGAAAACTGCTTATATTCCCCAATGGGGACAGTATGTGGCAACTTCTCCACAGGGTGATGTCAGGGTGAAAGTAGATTTCGCTGCTTCCGGTAAAAAGATGAAACTCTCTGTCCGTAATACAATCTATGATGCTGCCGGAAAGATCGTAGCCAAGAGTCAGGGTGTTCGGGAACAGAAACTCAAGGTGAAGAATCCGCATCTCTGGGACATCGGAAAGGGATATCTCTATACAGTCAAGAGCGAGCTGTTAGTAAATGGGAAGGTAGTGGATGTTGCTACGTCAACTGCCGGTTTCCGCGATGTGAAGTTTGATGCAAGGAAGGGTTTCTTCCTCAATGGCAAGAATCTCAAGATAAATGGTGTCTGTGAGCATCATGATTTCGGTTGCCTGGGTGCTGCCGTTAATGAGGATGCGATGCACCGTAAGCTTACCATCCTTCGCGATATGGGCGTGAACGCTATCCGAAGCAGTCATAATCCTCCGGCACCAGAACTCCTGAACATGTGCGATTCGATGGGTTTCCTCGTGATGGACGAGAGTTTCGACATGTGGCGTCGCAAGAAATCGAATGGCGATTATGCCCGTTTCTTCGATGAATGGCATAAGAAAGACCTGTCTGATCTCATCAAGCGCGACCGTAATCATCCAAGTATCATCATGTGGAGTATCGGTAATGAGGTTCTCGAACAATGGTCGGATGCGGCTGCTGATACGCTCAGCCTGGAGCAGGCTAACCTGATTCTGAATGCCGGTCATGATGCTTCAACTTTGGCACATAGCGATGAACTGAGTGTCAATTCGCTTCTTACCCAGCATCTTGCAAAAATCGTGAAGGAGTATGATCCTTGGAGCTATCGCCCTGTTACTGCTGGCTGCAATGAGCCCGATCCGAAGAATCACCTCTTTAAGAGTGGGGCTATTGATGTTATAGGTTTCAATTATCACCATCAGTGGGTGAAGGATGTACCAAAGAATTTCCCTGGCAAGCCTTTCATCCTGTCGGAGAGTGTTTCTGCCTTGCAGACTCGTGGCTACTATATGATGCCTAGCGACAGCATTTATACTGCGCCAAAGGAATGGTGGTTGCCTTATACCGATCCATCATTTATGTGTTCGGCTTATGATAATTTCCACGCCTCATGGAGTAGTACCCATGAAGAAACCTGGGATGTGGTGAAGCACAACGACTTTGTGGGCGGACAGTTTATCTGGACCGGTTTCGATTATATCGGTGAACCTACTCCTTATGCTTATCCTGCCCGTAGCAGTTATTTTGGCATTATCGATTTGGCGGGTCTTCCAAAAGACAGCTATTATATGTATCAGAGTGAGTGGACTCAGAAAGATGTGCTGCATCTCTTCCCTCATTGGAACTGGCTGCCGGGACAGACCATTGACATGTGGTGTTATTATAATCATGCTGATGAGGTAGAACTCTTTATCAATGGCAAGAGTCAGGGCATCCGTAAGAAGACAGTCTACGGTGCAAAGAACGAAGGCGATGCTTTCAGAAATAGTACTGAATATCATGTGATGTGGCGAGTAAACTTTGAACCGGGAGAAGTAAAGGTTGTAGCCAGAAAGAATGGTAAAGTTCTTAGAGAGCAGGTCATAAAGACTGCAGGAGCTCCTCATCATCTTGTGTTGAAGAAAACTTATCAGGGGCATCAGGCTTATGGCTCTTCAGATCCGACCACCTTTGTCGAAGTGAATGTAGTAGATAAAGATGGCAATCTCTGTCCGAACGCAGATAACCAGATTTTCTTCTCTGTTTCTGGTGAACAGGGTGCAAGTGGTCATGGTTTCCTGAAAACGCCAACGATTCTGGGAACAGACAATGGATGTCAGACTTCTTTGGAGCGTTTTACCGATTCGCATCGCAAGGCATTCTTCGGAAAATGTGTCGTTGTGATAAAAGGAAAGGGAACCCTCAAGGCACAGGCAGTAGACTTAAAGGATGCTTCTGTAGCTTTGTGATTATAGTAATATTCTGAAAATCAAAATATTAAGGATATATATTGCGAAGAAGGATACACTCTTTCGGTGTATTCCTTTTTCGCTCTTAAAAACGAAAAAGGTTTTGAAGCATTGGGACCCAAGGGATTTGGGTATCTCTATTATGCTAGTAATAGAAATTTAGCTTCAAAACCTGCGGCAAAGATACATCTTTTTTTCGAATAAAAAAACTTTTTCGAATAAAAAATATAAAAAACTTGCTCTTATCAAAAAATATACGTAACTTTGTAAACGATAAGGCATCAAACCCAATCTGCAATCATGAAAAAAGTAATCTTTGTAGAATTTCCTCACGATGCTGGAGCATGAAAGAAATAACAATAATAAAACAATAAACGAAAAATAGTATAATGAAAATTCAAATAGAACAGGCTACGCCTGACAAGGCTTCGCATATCGCATCGCTTATCATGGAGGCGATGAATGCGCAGTGTTGCCAAAATTTAGCTGGTCCTCAGCATACATTGGTTGATTTTCACCGTATGATGACTAAACTTGTAGAGATGGAGGACAGTCAGTATAGTTATAAGAATACATTGGTTGCTATGTCTACTGATGGCATTCTTGTTGGCATCTTGGTTGCATACGATGGTGCTGACGTCAAAAGATTACGTAAGCGCTTTGTTGAGGCTGCAATCGTGGCTTTTGGAATAGACTATTCGGCTATGGAGCTTGAAACTGAGGAAGGTGAGTTCTATTTGGATAGTTTGGCAGTTTCTAACCAATACCGTGGAAAAGGTATTGCATCTAAACTGTTGGATGCTGCTATCTCTCGCGCAAGAGAATTAGAACTTCCTGCTGTAGGTTTGCTTTGTGATAAAGGCAATCCGAAAGCGGAGCGTCTCTATACGAAGGTTGGTTTCCAATATGTCAATGATACCACTTGGGGTGGTCATGCAATGAAACATCTTCAGTATAAATTGTAATCTGATAGGGCAAACTGTGCAAACGTTTGCCCAATAAAAAGTATAGAAATCAACAGAAAATGTGCTGTTTATTGCGCAAACGGTAGTATCTTTGCACCATAAGTTCATAACGAATAGGTTTTTTGGTTTTTAGAAAAGATATTTTATTAGTTTTTGTTGATTTAATAATAAAAGCTCGGTCTGCAGTGATGCAATGCCGAGCTTTTATATTTTTACTCCCATTCAGGGTATTTTCTTTCTGTGTCTTTTATTCTAATTCCTCTATTTCTTTTTCGTCCATGTCTTTATCTAACTGATCTCTCCACAGATACTTTCTGGTTTCATGCACTATGATACCACTTAGGCAGAGCAAGGAGATAAGGTTTGGTATCGCCATTAAAGCATTCATGCAGTCGGCAATGTTCCAAACCAGTCCCAGACTGATGATACTACCCAGGAAGATAGTAGCAATATAGACTATGCGGAAACAGAGCATCCACTTTTTGCCTTTCAGATATTCCACACACCGTTCTCCATAATAACTCCATCCCAATGTCGTACTGAATGCAAATGTTGCCAGTCCGATGGTCAATATCGGAGCTCCGATATATGGAATCTTACTGAAGGCAGCCTTGGTGAGTGCTGCTCCGTTATGATAGTCAATGTCTGGATATGCTATGATACTTGAGGTGATGACGAGACCTGTAAGGGCACAGATGATGACAGTATCCCAAAAGGTACCGGTAGATGAAACCAATGCCTGACGTACAGGGTTACGGGTTTGGGCTGCTGCAGCAACGATGGGTGCCGAACCCAGACCACTTTCGTTTGAGAACAATCCGCGGGCTATACCATAGCGGGCTGCAATCATCATGGTACTTCCAGCAAAACCGCCACCTGCAGCCTTTGTTGTGAATGCAGAGTCAAAGATTACGTGGATGGCAGGCAATAAATAAGCATGATTTACACAGAGAATGTAGATGCAGCCTAATACATAAAAGAGTGCCATGAAAGGTACCAGCATGCCACAAACCTTGGAGATACTTTTCACGCCTCCAAGAATCACAGCTGCTCCTAAAGCCGTAACGATGGCTCCAGTAATGTATGGAGAAATGCCGTATTGGTTTTCTACCAGAGTAGAGATGGCATTTGCCTGTACCGTGCTACCGATTCCGAATGATGCCAATGCGGCAAAGAGGGCGAACAGGACTGCAAGCCATTTCCAGCCCAATCCTTTTTCCAGGGCATACATAGGACCACCCAACATCGTGCCTCGCTTGGTCTTTACGCGATATTTTACGGCGAGTAATCCTTCGGCATATTTGGTAGAAATACCAAAGACACCGGTTAACCAGCACCAGAGTACGGCTCCTGGTCCGCCAAGAGCGATAGCTGTAGCCACACCGATGATGTTACCGGTACCAATTGTAGCTGCCAATGCTGTTGCCAGTGCTCTGAACTGTGAAACATCTCCTGTGGCATTCTTGTCTTTCTTTACAGACAGTTTGATTGCCTTGAAAATCTTGCGTTGTGGAAAGCGCAAGCGGATGGTCAGAAAGATGTGGGTTCCCAACAGCAGGATAATCATAGGCCATCCCCAGAGGAATGAACTAAATGCGGTGAAAAAATCGTTTATTGCATCCATCTCTTAAAAATTTTATGTTTATCTTATATCTATATTTTTTATACCTGATAACACAGTTACTTATGTGTTATAACCTTGTTATTTCTCAAATTCTATCTTCACGTTTTTGAATCCCATTGCTTTCAGCATCTCTCTAAACTGAGTTTTGGCATTCGCCTGTGCAGTATAGATATTGGTGCGGTTTAAGCAACGTTTCTTCATGGCTTGATAAGCACGCTCATACATAGCCTGTCTGTCGCTGCCAGTCCATTTGCCTTCTTCAAAGAAACTCTTGGTCTTCGCTTCGTCAATGAAGTTATGGTCCAGCAGTTTGATAGGAGGTAAAGTGCATACGATGCTGTCCTGGCTGGCTTGTAGCCATCCTTTTTTTACATCCTTCATATCGATACCCAAGCGCAACGTTCCGTAATAGATACGTACCAGTTGGTCGTCGCCAAAAAAGCCACGGCGTATAGTATCTATCAGTTCTTCATCACTTACAGATAGAAATTCCCATTGACCGATATTCTCGATGCTTTCTACCTGAGTGGGTGAGAGGGTTGTCTTATCTTCCTGTACCACGCTGACCTCGTTGTCTTTGGTGAGCCAATAGAAGGCTCCACCCAGAATAAGGATCAGTGCTAATAGTACGATGATTTGTATTCTTTTCATATCATTGTTCTCCTCGCTTAGTGATTCTTTTCGATAGTTGTCTTATCCAGAAGAGTCTTCAGATCGTTGAAAGTGAATTTCTTCCTGAAACTGATTTTGATATTCTCTTCAGCAAATCCCATGTCCTGTAACATCGGAATCAGGGTGTTTGCTGCACTTTGGCGTGCCTGTTCAAGAATATCTAGGTTCGGGATATCGCGAATGATACTTTCCCTGCCTTGTTGTTCGAATTGTGACAGTTCTGCATCACTGTAGTTTCTTCTGGTGAGTGAAACGAATTGTCTTACACCTTCGTGATTGATTTTACTGCTGGTGAGCATCACTTTTGGGTCTGGTAAGATGATTTCTATCTTGTCGCCTTGTCGGTTTACGTTCTTTGCAGAGAATCCTGAAAAGTCTACATAAGCTTTTAATGTCGCATCCATCGGAATGGCCACCTTGCGGTTAGAGCCAGGAACATGAATATTAAAGTCTTTCTTGAACAGTGAACCCTTCAGATTGAGCTGGTCATCATGTGTTATAATCTTATGAACATGAGCTTCTGCTGTATATAAGCGATTGCATTTCTGTATCTGCATCACCATCACAGGTATTGTGTCGATGACTTGCTCCTTCTTTTCTGTTTGCTGATGCGAACATGAAACGAAGGCAAAAAATACAGAAATGATAAATATTAACCTTTTTTTCATACTTAATGTCTTTATTATGCTGCAAAGGTACGGCAAATTGTTCGAAAAACAAAACAAAATCATGTTTTTTGATGTTCTTTTGCTAAGAAATGAAAAAAAAAAGCAGAAAAAGCACTTTTTTTATATCTTGATTAAACCTTTTCATTTTCTTTTCGTCAAAGTTACGATTAGAATTCATAAACTGAACTTTATTATATCGTGTAAGATTCAATAGGAAATTTATTAGTTAGTATTTAGGTATGTTAGGGCGCCTGCTTGTGAAAGTAGGCGCCTTTTTGCGCTTGATTTTGTGTAAGAATGTAGATTTCGGTTCTTTTCTTTGGCTATTTCAAAAGAAAAATGTACTTTTGCAGTAAGAAAAAATAACGGAATGAAACGAATTGATTATATATTAATAGGTCTTTTGGCTATTTCAAGCTTGACGGCTTGTACAGAAAAGAAGAAGAGTAATATCATTATTGCTCCTAAACCGGTGGCTAAGGTTGTGAATAAAGCTACTCAGAAAATGAGTGATTATGAGCAGACCAGAGAGGCTGACTGGGTTGGTTCCCATTATAAAGTGGTGGTGAAGCGTAGTTCTGACAAGGAACTTCCGGTTCTCCAGTTGGACGAAAACACCAAGTATTATGATAACAGAATTTCGGTTAAGGTATTGAGAAGCGATGGTTCTGAATTCTTTAGCCGTACTTTCACAAAGAAAGATTTCACATCCTATATTGACAAATATACACAGGACATGGGTGCTTTGCTCGGTATTGTGTATGTGAAAGCAGAAGGTGATTATCTTTACTTCGCAGCAAGTGTAGGGTCGCCTGATGTTACCAGTGATGAATATGTACCTCTGGTACTTAAGATTTCCCGAATGGGTAGTATCTCTATATCAAAGGATGAGAAGTTGGATACCAACGCTTCTGCTGAAGAGGAAGAAGATGGGGTATAAAGCGGTTCTTCCGTTAAATGTATGAGTATTTATTATGTCTATTCTGAAATTATTATTGTACTTTTGTAAGCGTATTCTTTATAATAATGTATAGCAAAGAAAGTAAACATAAGATAAGAAGCGTATGATTGATTTATTCGCTGTCGCCGAATAAAAAATGCTATTTTTATTTTGTAGTATCGAATAAAATTCCTACTTTTGCCGCAAAAAGTAAGTATATGGAAAAGGAATTGTTTCGAGCTGTATCCTCTGAAACGAGCCATGATAATCACCTACGATGATGAAGGGGAGATTGTGCGTAATGGACTCAAGATAGAAATAAAACCAGCATGGAAATGGGTGGTGAATGTTGAGTGTTGAATGTTGAGTGTTGAATGGGCTATATTCCACGATGAAAAGGTGGCGTATAGACCCTTCATTTGTGGCATGGAATGGCTACCTTTTATCTTTTTAAAATACGGGAATCCAAATTTTCCCGAAACTTTTCTCCCGTTTTCTTTGCACTTTCAAAATAAAAGCTTATCTTTGCAACCAACAAGAAGTAGAACTTTAAAATGAATAAGTATGGCTTTAAAAATTAAAACTCGTGAAGAAGCAATTGCTGTATTACGAGATATGGTTAGACGTAAAAAAGAAATGGAAGCAAAGGCTCAAATAGACTTTGCTAAAGCACGAGAGGAGGCTGCAGACTGTTATGCATGCCTTTAACTTAACTCGCCTCAATTTTCATTCTCCTTATAAGGTCTGGATAGATAAAGGATCATATAAGTTCTTAACAGATTATGGTGTTCAGTATCGAATAGAATTTGTAGAAAACAATAATATTTGGGAGGATGAAAAAGCGTATGAATTCGGCATTCTCAATGAAAACAAGAAGAATTCTCCTAACGATTCTAAAGTTAAAGCAACTATACAATGTATTATAGAGGAATTCTTTCTTACGAATCCCGATATACTTCTATATCAATGTGAAACGGGTGATAGCAGACAGGCTATGCGAGCTCGCCTTTTTACCAGATGGTTTAACGAATTCGATAAACGAGATCGTTTTTGTGTCAAGGTTTCTATTCTTAGGGATGAAGAAGTTGACAATTACATAGCCATTATAGTTCAAAAGAGTAATCCTAAGTTGAATGACATTCTTCGAGATTTTGATGAGTTTATCGGTTTCTTTGATACAAAGCCCGAATAATAAGTCGTAAATCTGCAATTAACTTGGTTGACAAGGGTCTATATGCCACGATGAACAGGTGGTGTATAGACATCCATACAATTCCGTACCATTGATGTTGAGTCTATATGCCACGATGAACAGGTGGTGTATAGACCCTTGATTATATGGTGATATTCGTAATCTACATCTCCGCTATTATATTTTTTATTCAAGTTTCGCATGTGGTTCAAGTACGCCCTGAACCAACGGACACCGGCTAAAGATTTACACAGATTCTGGGCTTGAATAGAGTCTGAAAACGTTAAAAAATACAAACAAGGTGTCGCATTCCCCCATGAAGTAGACACCCAAAACCCAAAAGTCATACCAGAAAAAACAAAAATTACCCCCCCCACTTTCATATAAAACCCTTAACTTTGCACCCGGATTTTTATAATCTGTATCAAGTAAAGATTTAAAATGTCGTAAATTATAATCAAAACATAATAGATATGAAGAAAGTTTTAACTAAGAAGAAAAAGTATGTAGCTCCATCAGTGCAGGTACTCGAATTGGAAACTACTCAGATTCTCGCAGGAAGTGGCGAAACCAATTCTACACCTACCGTGAACGGTTTTCAACCCGGTGATTCTTTTGGTTCTGGTGACATGGAAGAAAGCAGTCCGGCTAGAAGAACTAGCATTTGGGACTAAGATGAATATAAAATGAAATGAATATGAAATTATCCAGTTTATTACCCCAGATGGCTTGCACCTTCCTCCTTATGGCGAGTTGTTCGCAGGAGGATAGTATGACGCCAGGCGAAAGCCCATCTTCTGTCGGCGGCATTCACATCACCACGCAGGTATCAGGTATTGTTACCCGTGGCATCACCGAAACTGCCACCCTGCAAAACTTCGGCATCTGTATACAGGGTTCCGGAGAGCACGCTTCATCTTTGCTATATAATAATGTAGAGATGACGAAGAACGGCGAAGAGTGGACTTCTGCTACCCCAATGCTGTGGAAGAGTGAGATTCCTTCTGCCGACATCATCGCCTATGCTCCTTATCAGGCTGATATAAGCGAAGCCTTGGCAACCCAGAAGCAGTTTCCTGTATCGGTGAAAGCCGTACAGACTAAAGAAGACCTGTCTTCCGACCTTCTGGTGTTCAAGGCTAAGGATTATGCTCCAACCATCGTCGGCGAGAACAAAGACAAGATTGTAGAGGTGAAGTTTGATCATGCCTTCAGCCAGCTGATGGTAACCTTCAACTTCGATTCCGCCTTTTCCAATGATGAGGTAGATCTGTCAAAGATAGAAGACGTAAGGGTAGAGGGCACCGTTTTGTCTGGCGTATGCGACTTTTCTCATGACAAGCCGCAGATAACGGTTCAGGCTGATGCCGCAGCAGAGTCCATTACTCCAGAGAATGTTTCTTTCCAGGCAAAGGATGCAGAGCATGCCAGCATCTCTGCCCAATACTCCTCTCTGCTGGTTCCGCAGACCATCCAGGCAGCCAACCAGCCTCTGAAGGTTTCCTTCCGATTGGGTGATACCACCTATTCATGGAAGTCGAATGCCGACATCACCCTGGAGCAGGGCAAGTATTATACCCTTTCGCTCAACATCAGGAAGACCGGAGTTGTAGTAGAAGGAACGATTCAAGGCTGGATTCCGGCAGAAGGCAACAATGAATATGTAGCAAATTAATAACTATTAAAATACAACATTTATGAAGAAATTTAGATTCTTATACATCGCTACCGCAGCATTGCTCTTTGCAGCTTGCGCTAACGAAGAAGACGGTATCGGCAACAATGGTCCTGTTGCTGCTACCGTACAGGCGGACATTTCCAACAACATCAAAACCCGTGGAACTGCAGACAACGACAGATGGACAGCAGGCGATGCCATTGGCGTATATGTCACATCAACAGGCTATACAACAGGAGACAACAAAAAGTATGTAACAACAAATGGGGATGGTACTTTTGAAGCTGCTGACAATAACAACGTCATCTATTTCAAGGACAATACAGAGACAACATTTAGTGCATACTATCCTTATAGCGAATCCTTAACTGATGGTAAAATGGATTGGAATATGGCTGAGGTAGAAGAAAACCAACCTTGTATGGCTGATGTACTTTTTGCCTCAGGAGCTACTGCAAGCAAAGCATCTCCAATTGTGAATTTTACAGATATCGAACATCGCTTTAAGCATTGTATGAGTTTGGTTGAATTCAAAATTAAACCAGGGCAGGGTGTCGAATATAACAATTATAAATTCAATCGCTTAGAGTTGAAAGGAATATTTAGATCCGGTAAATTTGACACAAGAACAGGTTCGGTTGAAACTGCTGGTGACAGAGGCTCTATTAGGCGTGATTTTGATGATGTACCTTTTGAAAGCGAAGAAAGTTTTGCTTATATCATGTTGCCGCAAAGCCTTGAAAGCAATAAGATGGATATGGATATTTACTTGTTGTTGAATGATAGCGAAGTAAAATACACAACCTCTATATCACCATCCACCAATGGACAATTTGAAGGTGGCAAAAAATATACATACAACATAACTGTTAAAAATACGGGGATTACTATAGAAGATGCTACTATATATCCTTGGGAAAATGGTGATTCAAGTGATTTAGACGCAGATATAGCTTTGTAATGATAAATAAGGTACTGAAAATAGGGAATACAGGGTTAGTGAGCTTGACCGCTCACTAACTCACTAACAATAAAAAACTGAAGATTATGAAGACGATAAAACAAAGAATTTCCTATGCGGTAATGGGCCTTATGGCTATGGGCTTTACAGCATGTACGCAAAATGAAGATATGGCTCCTACGCTGAAAGGGCAGGAAATCAATGCCACTTTCTCTGTTGGAGGTATGCAGACTCGTGTCAATACATTGGGACACGGTAACAATTGGGAGAATGAGGATAAACTGAAAGTAAGTATATTTACAGATTATGATCCTGGTAGTACGACTGTTCTTTCTTTTAATAGTGCAACAAACGAATGGTCTCGTACAGGAAGTTTTCGTTGGTTAAATGAATACGAACGACATACTATTTTGGCTGTATATCCATCTGACATGGATTTTTGGCAAGAAAATCTACAGTATGATTTACAAACAGGCCAAAGCAGCGAAGGTAATTTGAAAAACGCTGATCTCATAACTGGATATTGGCACGATATTCCTAGGTCCTATTATGTAGATATTCCTATGAAGCATCGCATGTCGCTGGTCACGATAGTATATCATGTTGGTACTGCAGATTATCCTGATATGGATATTAGTGAACCACAAGTGTATTCAAAAAACAACAGTGTTAGATTTTTTAGAGACCCAGACCAGGGAAAATTTGTAATGAATACACCTTCTGGCAATCCTGATTGGGTAAAAGCCTGTAAGCATGACGATGGTATGTTTTCTGCAATCGTTATCCCTGGTTCATACATTAAAGATGAAGTCTTCTTGAAATTCAAGATAGGCGACAATAATTTTAATGCTAAAATGAAGATGCCTACCGACTTTGAAGAGGGTAAACGCTACACCTACAAACTCGATGTAGGAAAAGACAAAGTGGAACTAACCCGAATCAGCGTAGATGCTATGACTGGTTGGACAAATGAAGAAGAACTCAAATAAACAATGGAGGATATAACTATGCGCAAGATATTTCAATACATCATGCTGGCAGTCGTTACTATAGTAATGGCGTCATGCACAAGTGATATAGAAGAACCAACCGCAACAACAGGCAAAAGCAACGTACAGTTGGTTGTTGGTGAATTTCCGGCATTCGGAGATTCACAGACTCGTGCTATTGGTACGCCTGATGAAGGCAAGACTTCATGGGCTGAAGGAGATGAGTTGCTTCTGGAGATGACCAGTAAGACTTTTGGAACTAAGTATGCTGCTTTTAAATATAATGGCAGTAGTTGGGAATTGGCAAGTGGCGAGTTGTCTTATAAAGAAGACGAAGTGCCAACGTTTCCTCATGTATATTATGCCCCTAATTACAAATGGGAAGCCGGTAAATTAGTTTTGAAAGAAGGCAAGGTTGCAGGAACGGATGAATATATCGAGGGAAATGCCAATATCACCCCTAATGGTCAGGCTATAACCGTAGAATTTTCCAAGGCAACACGCAACTATTCACGCCTCCGCATCGCAACTATGCCAAATAAGCCAATAACAGTAACCATCGATAGATACACTCCTGCGGGCAGCAGCGATATGATATGGGATCAAAATTATGCCCTTACATCTGATGAAAAGGGCAATGCCTATTTATATGGTACTTTTGAAAATAATTCCGAAGTAACTGTGAAATATCGAGGAGCAACTTTGAAAACTCATCAATTCTCGAAAGAAACAGAAAAAGCTAAGAGTTATGCTCTGGATGCTACTGTCATTTCGGTAAATAGTGCAGAAGAAATAAAGTCAGCTATTGAGCAAAAAGTAGCAGATGGCAAGACTACAATAAGACTCAACCTCGCTCCCAATGCTGGTACTGATGAATTTATGGCAATAAGAGAAGCCATCAAAGGTGCCGCTCCTAACGACGAGGGTACAATTGAGTTGACCATTATTGGTGTGGAAACTATTCCAGAAGAGGCATTCAAAAGGATGTCGCAACTTAAGTCTGTCAAAATGCCTGACGTAAAAGAAATTAAGAAATATGCTTTTAGTGAATGCCAATATCTCACAGTAGTAGAAGCGCCGAGTCTTAACAAACTTAATTCTGGTGCATTTAATGAATGTTATCTGCTTTCAAAGCTGACTTTTGGCCCTATAAACTATGCAGATGCAAGATATTGGTCAATATTTGAAGACATTACCCCAAATATAGATTTAATTTTGTCAGACTATCAAAAAGAGATGATTGAAACTGACGATGATTTATATACAGCTAATAACGATATAGATTATGCTTTTAGTCCTGAACATGTCAGCAAAAATTTCCTTGGACATGAATTTAAGTCCATAACGTGTAGAAGATATAGAGTTGAATAATAAAGTAGATTGTTTAACTCCTAAGCTGGGCAGGAGTATTAGTTGCCCAGCAAACATATATCCCCCCGCACCTCGGGAAACGACAAGGGTCTATATGCCACGATGAAAAGGTGGTGTATAGACCCTTGATTATATGGTGATATTCGTAATCTACCTGGCATCAAACCAAAGTAGTCATTTTCAGAAAATCTCGCAGATGAATGTGCTTAATGCCATCAATATTGGTTTGACTGTAAAGCCTATCCATAGAAATCACGTATTTGGGATGACTGTCTTTTATCAATTTCAAATTGCCGAATTCACGCTCTACCGTTTCCTCAGAAGCCAGCAGATAGGTAACTTGCACATACGCCACACTATCCGCTTTTTCGGCAACAAAATCAATCTCAGCCTTATACATCTGACCAACATATACTTTATACCCCATCCTGCACAAATGGATATATACAGCGTTCTCCATCACCTTTTCGATATCAAAACGCCTGTTGCCACCTATAATATGATTCCTGATTCCCAGGTCTTCGAAATAGAACTTGTCGCCTAACTCGAAAAGTCGCTTGCCATGAATGTCGTATCTGTTAACTCGATCGATAATAAAAGCATTGCTTAAATACTCCAAATACGTGAGAATCATCTTGGCAGACGTTTCGGTGTTCTGGCTTTTCAGAAATTTTACAATACTCGTTGCTGAGAATTGTTTACCGATATTATCGCTCACAAACTTCAGCAGCGTTCGCAACAATGGTATGTTTCTGATGTTTTCTCGCTCTATGATATCACGAAGTACTATCGTATTATACACATTGTCAAGATAATCTTCTACCAAATCCGTATTTTCCAATCCTAAACTGCGCAACTGAGGGAGCCCGCCATACTGCAGATACAGGTTCAAGGAAGCATCATCATCCTTCAGTTCATGGAACGTCAGAAACTCTTCATAGCAGAGTCCTCTAATGCGATAAGCAATATATCTGCCTCTCAGGCGAGTTGCCAGTTCGCCCGAAAGCATCTTGGCGTTGCTGCCGGTAATCATAATCTGGCAGGTATCATCCGATTGGATACTGAGGAGTGCTTTCTCGAAATCAGAAATCTCCTGCACCTCATCAATAAACAGATAGTTTTCCTTACCCTCAACGATGTTGGCTGCTACATAAGCCTCCAGATCCTGATAGTTGGCTATCATATCAAATGAGGTTTTCTCCTTATCTATATAGATAACGTGATTTTCTTCATTCTCAGCGATGTGATTATAAATTCGCCGCATCACACAACTCTTGCCGACACGCCTCTGGCCCGTCAATGCAATCATCATTCCACGTCCTAACATGCGTTCGATACGATTGGAATACCCCAGTCTTTCTAATATTTTTTGTTTCATACGAGTAAAACTTTTCGCAAATATACTCTTTTTGTTTCACATAAGTAACAAAAATGATAGATTTTTTGTTTTTATTACTTATAATTAACAGGTTTGGTACACATTGCGCCTCACGGGAAACGACAAGGGTCTATATGCCACGATGAAAAGGTGGCGTATAGACCCTTGATTATATGGTGACATTCGTAATCTACATTTTCGCTTTCAGCAGCTTTATCTCCTCTGCCGTCAGCCCCGTCATATCCATGATAGCCCCTTCATCCATACCCTTTGCCAGCATCTTCCTGGCAATTTCAAGGCTTCGCTGGGACATGCCTTCTTCTATGCCTTCAGCTCTGCCTTTTTCCATGCCTTTCGCCATGCCTATTTCTATACCTTCACGCTTGGCAGTGTCTACGGAATTCTTGATGTCGCGATATGCCAT
>OGDJ01000370.1_pt1 | contig 30843 bp, 29 predicted proteins | sample 1570401 | NCBI WGS metagenome assembly OGDJ01 (sample SAMEA2582185, study PRJEB24529) | metagenome | biome: Human gut stool | place: China | collected 2011
ACACTTATTTTCAGGGCTTTTGAACTAATAAATTAAAACCCTGTGGGGGTTAATAACCACTTATAAAATTGTGGTTTTCAAATTCAAATTTTGGGGAGAAAGCATGAAATAGGGCTTATTATATTCATAAATGTATATATTATGTAATTTTAAATAAACGATACTGTCTCTGTTAATGCTTTTCTGCTGTTATGATTAGGGAGAGGAGTAGTTGTTTTGTCAGCAACACCAAGATCAAGAATCATTAATATTTCCTCATCTTCTGGTAAATTAAAAGCTTTTGCCAGTTCATCAGGATTAAAGAAGTTAATCCAGCAGCTGTCAACACCTTCATTGTATGCAGCCAACATAAGATGGGTTGCAACGATAGTTGCATCTTCTATTCCAGAGTTTCTTTTATCTCCCGGGTAAGTGAACACATTATTTTTATTAAAAGCAACAATTAGGACTGTAGGTGCGTTATATCGGCAAGGCGTTAATTTATCAATAGTCTCTAATCCACTTTCAGATTGTACAACATATATATGCTGTTCCTGAAGATTCTTTGCTGTAGGCGCTACTCTTCCGGCTTCCAAGATAGCATCTAATTTATCTTTTCCTATTTGTTCGCTGCTAAATTTTTTACATGAATATCTGTTTTTAATTACATCTGAAAATTCCATAAATAACCTTCCTTTCAGTGAATTTTATCTACGCTAATTATATCACTTATACAATAAAATCCCAGCACTGTAATTATATTAAGTAATCATCATCTATCATTTGTTTATATTCTGAAAAGTCACCATCATTAAAATTATATCTGTATCTTACATCTTCATCGTCTACCACGCATCGAAGTATCATTGTATCATCTTCTATGTACAGATAATTTTCCGGATTCAAATAATTCTGTTTTAAAATTGCCTCAGATAAACGATATGCAATTACTGTTGAAACTTCAAAAATCTCTGAATTGGCTCCTTAAATCTTTTTCATCCAGTTGTTCAGCCATTCTTCTGTGTTATTAATGTGCATGCCAACAATAATCACATATCCATATTTTTTTGCCATATCATGAAGATACTGTACACAATATTTATACAACTCCTGACTCATGCTTTTGTATGTGGTGTGTCTGCTCTGCAAAAGCCTGAAATGTTCTATTAGAATAACATTATATTTATTATGCCCATTGTCATCTGATAAAAGTTCAACATCTCTATCATCTATAGCTTTAAAATGAATATTATCACATTGTGACTTAAATAATTTTAGAGCCTCATCACATATTTCATCAAAACTTCTTTCATCATTTTCTTTATCAGGTGAAAAAGCCTGTTCATACATATGTGTTTCTATTCCTTGTAATATATTGTTCTGCACAGCCTTAGCTTTATTATTGGAACACATATATAGCACAGCCTTATGCCATTTCATTATCAAATAATCCGCCAGCATTCCAAATGTATCATATCGTCCATATCCCTTAATATTATCTGTTACATATATCTTTCCCGGTTCGATAATATCTTTGATTTTACCTAACCACATTTGTGCTAATTGCCAGTTATATGCTTTCATAACATTATCCATTACATTAAAATCCAATTACTCTGCCTTCTTTCTCTGATGTTTCTTTAACTTCCAGATTATTAAAATCCTCGGCTTCTAATGTTCTCAGTTCTTTTTCCGAAGGCTGACCTGTACTTCTTGCTATTCTTAATGTCTGATTCATTAATGCCTGTTCATATATATTTCTTACAAAGCGGCCATTTCCAAAATCCTTATGCTTACATGCATGTCCGAATATTTCAATAACTTTTTCATGCACTTCATCAGATAATCTGACCCCTGATTTTGATGCCATAGATATCAATATTTCATATAATTCTTCTTCGGTGTAATCATCAAAATTAATATGAAATGCTATCCTGCTGGTAAGCCCTGGATTGGTATCAAGAAATTGCTGCATTTTATCCGGATATCCGGCAAGAATAACAATAGTATCCTCCCTGTTATTCTCCATCTCCTGAACCAGCGTGTTAATTGCCTCATCTCCATATAAGCCTCTTCTGCCATCTACAAGAGAATAAGCTTCATCTATAAACAACACATTTCCCTTAGCCCTTCTGAAAAGACTTTTTACCTTGGGAGCTGTCTGTCCTACATATTCCCCGACAAGATCACTTCTACCAGCCTCTATTAAAGCTCCCTCCGGGAGTATTTTATTGTCTCTTAAAATGTCTGCAAATAACCTCGCAACTGTTGTCTTTGCGGTACCCGGATTACCTGTAAATACCATATGTACAGCACTCAACGGTGGTTCAATTCCATTCGCGCGATATATTTTTCTTGTATTATAATAACTTATAATCTTATCTATAATGTTTTTAGGGTTGTTAAGACCTATCATGGATTTAAGTTCAAGATATGCATTTCCTTCTCTTTCCTTAATCCGTTCCACATGCTTTATCTCATAATCTGCATACTGTGAATATATATCTGTACACAGAATATTTCCAAGACATTTATGTATTTTTGCATCTAATTCATCCGGATAATATTCTATGTCGTCTGCTATATCTATTTTATCTGCGACAGATTCATCTATACCCTTATCTATTAAGTCCCTTTTTATATATTCTCTGGCTTGGGCTCCCATATATGTGTTCTGTCTTATTTCACAAAAATTGGTGTTGTGGGCACTATCTTTTATTAATTCCTTAATTCGTTTATTGCCTCGTCTGACAAATACAAATGTCAGCACATTTGACGAATACTCTTCTATCATCAACCCAATTCTATCTGCTGCCTTGCGCAATCTGTTCTTATCGTATTCATCATCAACATCTTTCATATCAGGAATAACAATTCCTACACTTGATGCCTCACAATACGAATATCCATACGATTCATTCTGGTCTGACAGCAATCCCGATATCCATATTCGGCTGCTTCTTAACCTGTTTTGCTTATACAATGCTGCTATTATGACTTTCGCGATTTCATATCCGACACTGTTCCTGCTGCAGGTTATTATATATTGCACCGGATTCCCCAGATAATTAGTAGTATTCCTGTTAACAAATATTCTTTCCAGTTCTGGAAGTAGTGTTTCTGAACAATTAAGTTTTACTGCCTTGTCATATAGCTGCTTCTTTAAAATGTTTGTATCTACATATATTTCACGACATTTCTTTCTTCTTTCACCGCTCTTCATAAAATCGCAACTGAAAAATCTGTCTACAACTTCATAATCTAGATGAAAAAGTCGGTCTTCCATCTTATTAACCCGGTCATATGTAGTCTCTCGAATATTAAAATCATATATTTTCATACCGCATTTTTCGATATAGCTATATATGTGCTCCATCGCATTTTCCGTATAATTATTAGAAATAACCCTGAATTCTACTCTTCCATTAGATATATTCGTATCTATATAACACACAAATACAACAATCTTATACTCATGCTCACCCGAATACTCTATTGCACAATCCTCAAGATCACACCAGATTCTCTCATCCTGATCATGGATACTTCGTTCACCATTACTATTTTTCAAATATTTTTCTACAATTCTACAACTTTGAATCTTGGCAGATGCCTCATAAAATAACATAATTCCACACCTTTCCCATAGTTAATAACTTTCGTATCTATTATTAATTATATAAAAGGTGTGGGACTATATTGGTACATGAATGCTATTGCTTAGTATTTGTTTTGTGCAATCATAATTTGTCAAATATATTATTTATTAAGTCTACATATTCCTGATTTCGTTTTATTGCAGAAGGGTGAAATACATTAAAAGCTGGAACTATTTTCCCTTTTATATTAAGTTTATAATACATATCTATATCTGGCTCCGATTTTTTCCTATTTTCCCATTCTTTCTTGCTTTTAAAATAATCATATACATGATCAATAATTTGCCAATATGAGCCGCAACATATAATATAATCAGGATTAATTATTTCTATTTCTCTTTTTATAAATTCTTTGTATTTTTCAGCATACTTATTAAGTTGTTTGAAATCAGTAGAAGATGAACCACCTCTTTTGTTAATATTCATAAATGCTATCTGTTTTTTTATTTCATTGAAATCAGAATATGTATATTCATTTTTTATGTTTCCGTCTAACCTTGCTTTTATAATATTCTGTATTGCAATAATTCTTTGAAAAATTCTCTTTTTTCGAGAACTTTCTTCATCCTTTAAATAAAAGCTTCCATCATCAACAAGTCTTTGTCCTGTCGCATTAGCTTCTCTTGCTATATATAACACTCTTTTCTCATTTAAAAATGAGGAGACCCACATTTTTTCATCAACAAAACCATCTCTTGAAAAAGATCTTATATCTACCTTATCGTTTTTGTATTCTTTTTCTTTAGCCTGCTCTGCCTGCCATACAATAAATAAATCCTCAAGATAGAATATATCGTCAAGGTTGTTATATTTCATTTTATCACCTATATTTTATTCATATCGCTTTAATGCCAGTCTCAAGTCATCAACAACCTGTTCGACCAGATTCTCAGGGCTTATAATCGTAATATGTCTTGCGTATTGTGTTGCAAAACATCTCATAGCCATAAGATTAGCATGAACCGTTACCATTACCTCATCTTCTGAATAATCAGCAAATTTGATGTCTTTACCAAACCAGTCAAGAAGCTCTGATATAATGTAACGATATGCACGGAAACGAACAATCCCGCTATCACCTGAAAACATATATATATGATCCGCCATATGCTTTGACAGATTCAGACCATTCTCCAAACCTTTAACTTTCTTCATTGGCTTTCTCTTAGTATCAAGAAGTACAATATCTGTTATCCAGTCAATCCTGTAATTAGCATAGTTATCATATTTGTCATAATTACATATAAGATAATATCTTCCGTTTGTCGCAACCATCTGATATGGATTAATTATATATTCCCTTGGTGCACCTTCACTATTACATCTGTTATGAAGCTTATAATCCATGTCATAATAGTTATAACGAAATTTTACCTGTTTTCCTTTGCTTATTGCTTCATCCAATATCTCTATATTGTAAAATAGCTGTTTGTTAACAAGCGGATTTTCCTGCAGATTACATATATGCTTTACGCTTGACTTAAAATAACAGTTTGACAGGCTTTCCAACTTCTCAATAAGTTCAGTACACTGTTTATAGGGAATTGACTTTGAAAAAAGCAAACTATCTATAAGAAGCCTCAACTCTGAATTACTAAATGTTCTTTCTATGTACCAGTCTGTATATATAGTTTCCTGCTCCCCATTCTTTTTGGTTCTTATCTGTTCTGTATATTCAATATCATATCCACATTCCAACAGATATGACAGATTTCTTCTTACGGCTTTCCTGTCTACTTCCATACCATATTCTTTTCTAAGAATATCAATAAAATCTTTTTGTTTCAGTCTGTGTTCAGCATCTGAATATTTGTTAAGAATATCAAGTATATTAATAACCAGCAGTTTTTTTGACATTACCTCATACATATATCTTCCCCTACTCTTCAACCGCAATATTATAATCAAGTACCTGCTTAAGCAGATAATTGCTCATATTTAAGACTTTCATATTAAAATCACTTTCATTAAACAGCAGCGATACAGCAAATAGATTAGCCTCATATTCAACATTTTTAAATGCATTTTTACTTGTTACCGCGAAATTATTAATATCATCTGAATGAAGAAGTGCATGTCCTAATTCATGTGCACACAAAACCAGCTGGCTTTTATGCTCATATCTTCCATTAATAATTATAATTGTTGGATAATTATCCGACCTTATCGTATATGCTTTCCTGTCTATCGGAAGCATTTTACTTACAACTACTCTTATTCCGTACTTTTCTGCTAATTCAAAAGGATTCCTTGTATTATAATTCTCCCTTAAATCTTCTGCCAGCTTCTTTATATCTTTAGCCTTCATGTTGTCACCTACCTGTACTTATAGCTCACAAGCTGTAACTGTTGTAAGATTTCATTTGCGAATGCAACCATTGTTTCATCGTCCATCTTGGATGGATCATATCCTCCATATGCAGCAACTGTCGGAAGCTTAAGCAGGAATTCCATTGCTTCCTTCGGATCTTCAAATGTTCCTGGAAGCTTGTTCGTATCATCACTTTTGTCGTGAGACATTTCTGGTACATTACCCATCATCTCTGCTGGTGTGGTTCCAAGAACATTACACATTTTTTCAAATGTTGAAACGGGAATTTTAACGATGCTTGAATCCTCGTATCTGTAAACTGTGGATACTGACACACCCAATTCCTTTGCAATATATTCTGCAGATATTTTCTGTTCTTTCCTTTTTGCTTTTAATCTCTGCCCTAATTCCATATCTAATCAATCTCCTGAATACTCTATTTATATGTTAATTTTATTCTACTCTTTTTTTGCATTTATGCAAGTGATTTTTTGCATATTTGCAATTTTATATTGACATACTAGCATTAATGCATTATATTTCTTCTGTAATTCGCATTTATGCAAATATAAGGAGGGTAAAAATGCTTGAAATAATGGATACAGATTATCAATCATCAAATATGCCAAACATAAAAGTAATTGGCGTCGGAGGCTGCGGTAATAATGCAATTAACAGACTTGCACACCAGACTCCTTATCCTATTCAATTCGTTGCTATTAATACAGATCAGATGGTACTTGATAAATCAGAGGCTGACACATGCATTACTATTGGAAAAAAGCTGACTGGCGGATTTGGTGCTGGTGGGAATCCAGAAATTGCCTATGCAGCTGCTGAAGAAAATGCTGACGAAATTAAAGAAATTATAAACGATGCAAATATGGTAATTCTTACTGCCGGTATGGGAGGAGGTACAGGTACTGGAGCACTGCCATACATTGCTAAAATGTGCAAGGACCTAGGAATTCTTACGGTAGCAGTCGTTACTACACCTTTCAGCTTTGAGAATCCTAACCGCTCTGATGTGGCCCGTGCAGGAATACAGAATCTTGAAAAGTGTGTTGATACCTTGCTCGTAATATCAAATGATAAACTGCTTACATCTAATGAGAAAATTGTAACTATGTCATCTGCATTTACTCTTGCAGATTCTGTATTAAAGAACTCAATTGACACTATTACCAATATTGTGTTTAACTGCGGTACTGTAAATCTTGACTTTAATGATTTAAAAACTGTTCTCGGAGACAAAGGGTATGGACACTTAGGAATAGGATATGCTGATGAGAATACCTCTATTACTGATGCTATCAAACAGGCTGTTAATTCACCTTTACTTAGCACTAATCTTTCAGGTGCAAAGTATGTTATGATAAATTCATCTGGAGATGTTAATCTTATCGAACTTAATAATGCTATCCAGTATATTCAGGAAATTGTCGGAACGGAAGCTAAAATCATGTGGGGTACCGTTTCTTCTAAAGAACAACTTGAGGATAATAAAAATTCCCTTATAACCATTATTGCAACTGGGCTTAATGATTCCAGTGACACTAATAAAACTAGTTCTACCAACCTGCCTATGAAAAATACTTATAATACCGTTAAAGCCTCTGACATAAATAATCTTTTAGCTAAGTCAGAAAAGAAAGAAAATGAACTTGTCATTCCTACTTTTCTGCAGTCAAGAATGAAAAAATAGGGGGATTCCCCTATTTTTCCATTCTCTAACCTGCTTTAATTTTCAACATTCCCCAGCTCTGCCCGAAACATCAGTCTTCTTGTTCCCCTGATATTCTCAAACTGGATTTCATATGTCTGTGTAACCTTATCTACCTTAACAATCTCGCCAATTCCAAATACTTTATGTCTGACTTTATCTCCAACCTCAAATACGGCCTTTGGCAACATCTGCTCAGTCACACCTCTGATTAATACTCTGCTGTTGTTGATACAGTCAAGAAGATTAGTATCAATGTCACTTAAAAATGCTGATGGTCCTGCAGCGAAACGGCCGTCTTTCTTTCTATAAGTGCTGAGGTAAAGCATATTCTTAGCCCTCGTCATTGCAACATACAACAATCTTCTTTCCTCTCCATATTCGTCTTCATTACGAAGCCTGCTGCTTGGAAACTGTCCTTCAACGAGTCCTGGAACAAATACTGTATCAAACTCAAGTCCTTTTGCTGTATGAATTGTCATTACTTTTACAACATTATACTCTCCGTCCTCATCTTGCGCTGAAAATAATGCAAAATGGCTTAACAGATCAGCCAGCTCAACCTTTTCCTGATTATCTTCCTCCAATGCCGTAATAGTCCTGATAAGCTCTGACACATTATCAAGTCTGGTCTGGTCGATATCCTGCTCCAATGCCTGACGATATCCCATATCAAGACATTTGTTTACTATATCAGTACAGGTATAAGCAACATATGTATCATGCAATTCACTGATTGCATTGTAATATTCTATCACATGTTTCTGTGTTATATCTCCATCTTCAATCTGCTTTCCAAGTGCCTTGAAAAGACTGCAGTTGTTCTGTGCTGCTGCATTTTTAAGCTTCTCAACAGACTTCTTACCAAAGCCCCTTCTCGGTCTGGATATAGTATACATCAAATCCATGTCCGTAAGACTGTACACCATTCTCATGTATGAAAGCACCGTTCTTATCTCTTCGCTTTCATAGAATTTCGCACCGCTTAGTATCTTGTAAGGAACTTTTCTTTTTATAAATGCTTCTTCTATCGACCTTGTCTGTGAAGCAGCACGCACCAATATAGTATGGTCACTGTACTTCATATTCTTAGCGACATTATCAAGAATAGTATCAGCTATCCACAAAGACTCTTTCTCCTCCGTGTCAAGCGCATTGAATACCGGCTTATTGCCATCTGGTCTGTTAGAAATCATCTGCTTTTCAAGCCTGTTCTGATTAGCAGATATAAGTGACTTAGCCACATTTACAATTTGAGGAGTACTCCTGAAATTCTCAGTAAGTGAATAATCCTGCACATTTTCATGTGTTTTGTCAAAATTAATTATGTATTCAGGGTCAGAACCACGCCATGTATATATATTCTGGTCGTCGTCACCTACCACGAACAGATTCTGATACAAACCACTTAGAATGTGAAGCAGCATGTCCTGTTTCATATTAACATCCTGATACTCGTCGCACAGTACATACTGGCACTTTTCCTGCCAGCGAATCCGCACATCTTCATTCCTGTTTAAAATATATAAAGTGAAATTAATAAGGTCTTCAAAGTCCAGAGCATAATTGTCACACTGTCTCTTAAGATAATTATAGAAAACCTTTTTATCCACATTTTTCTCGCTGGAAGCCCTTCTTTTAAGCTCTGTCTTATCAACGCCTGCCATAAGCTCAACATAGGACATATCCTGCTTGGTTATGTCTATATCACTCATTATCTTCTTCGCAGTATTGTCCTTGAGCGATATTCCCATATCCTCTGCCACGTCCTTAATCATCTCTAGCTCTGCCTTCTTATCAAGAATCGTGAATGTCTTGGGAAATGTCAGCCTGTGAATCTCCTCTTTAAGAAACATGTTACAATATCCGTGAAATGTTCCTGTAAAACAGTTGGCGTTATCACCAACAATATTCCTTAATCTGTGCTTCATCTGCGAAGCTGCCTTGTTCGTAAATGTAAGCGCCACAATAGATGATGGCTCAACAAACAGTTCTGTTATGAGATATGCTATTCTATATGTAAGTACAAATGTTTTTCCCGAACCTGGAACTGACGCAACCCTTATGTTGCCTTCTGTCTGTGTTATTGCCTCTGTCTGTTCCTTCGTTGCTTTTTCTGGTATGTTCATAGTCCTCTTTACCTGTTAATATTTAGTATACCTTTGGTATCTCTCCTTCAATTCCATACATTTGTTTAAATGTATCTATATCCGCGGCCTGCTTAATCAGCATTATATAAATTTTGCAACAACCTCAAGTTCTTTTCTCTTAGGTCTTTCAGGTGGCTCCTGTCCCCTGTAGCCGACAGCAATAACAGACACAACATTTTCACTGTCTGGAATATTAAGCAATTCTCTTAACGCCTCACCATCTCTTATACCCATTACCAGAGTATCAAGTCCCAGTTCAGCCGCTTTAAGAAGCAGATTCTCGTTCTGTAAGCCAAGGTCATAATAGCCCCAGCCGTCACCAGCCTCATTAACCGGGCTGCCTGTATTCTTATCGAAACCAACCATTCCCTTTACAAATGTTGTGACTATATATGCACCTGCTCCGTCTGAATTAGCCTGATTAAATTCAGGAAGACATTTTTCTCTAAGTTCTTTCACCGCATTTTCAGATAAAACACAGTAATATCTTGATGTCTGCAGATTCTTCCATGAAGGTGCATATGACGCAGCCTTAATAAGTTCATCAAGCTGTTCCTTAGTAATCTTTCTCTCTGGATTATAATTTCTTATGCTTCTTCTTTTCTCCATTACTGCCTGTAATTCCATATGTATACCTCTTTTCTATGATTATAATTACTAATGTTTCCGCTCAATATTCATAGTCTGGTACTTCCGCTGTGCTAATCATTTAAGCCGCAGCATTAGCATTTATCGTATCAATAACCTTCTTTATTCCCATCCACACCGTCATATCTGTAAAGATATCTACTATACTTCCATAATCAGTAAATGGGGATTCCTGCAATACTGAAAAATCTTTCATCATTCCGTTATGGACAATATATTCTACTATCTGATTTACAAAATATATCTGCCTGCTATCAAGATTAGTATTTGTCAGATATTCTGAAAATGCTTCTTTTGCTGCATTCATATCCAGCCCAACAATCTCACGGACAAATTCACCCAGAGGTTTAGTTCCAACCTCATGCTCATAATCGGTCTTTGTCCCAACTTCTTCCCACAGGATATTCTCTAATGCCTTCACATCGTCTGATGTCAGCGGCTTGTTGGACCTAAGCTTTGCAATAACAATATTATCCTGATGCTGTCTGATATAATATTCAGCCTTAGCTTTGTAATTCTTTAACTCATCATTCTCTAACTCTGACTCTTTCCATTCTGTTGAGAGTAACTCATCTGTGAAATTAGTCTGATATTTCTGTACAGGTCCACGAGGCAGATATTTCATTAATGAACGAAGTCTTTGTCTGATTTCTTCAAAATCATTTATATCTGCATTATCAACATAGTCAGTATTAAGAATTTTATTAATAATATCTGACTGTGCCTGAATCTCCGGAATATTGGCTACGCCTGCAACGCCTGCTGTCTTCTTTAATAAGTCATTGCGTGCTCTTGAATATTTATTCCCTAACAAATGTGCCAGTTCAATACCATACATGAGTGCATCAAATCTGACTGCACTCGCCTCGTCTTCTTCTGGTAATATAAGAGGTGCAACCTCCTCTCTTACAATTAAAGTATCCTCATATGTAAGTGTCTGATAATTAGATTCTACTGAATATAATTCAACATATTTTAAATGTTGTTTTACCGCAAAATTATCTCTCGGAAGCTCTTTTACTTTCTCACTCATCTGTTTTACTAATGCATTTCTATACATTATAAGTCTGTCATTCTGATACTTAATATCCTGAAGTTTATATGATATTTCGAATTTCAGATTAAATACTGCGCCCTGAAGTGCAATCATATTAGCTGTAGCTTTTCCTTTGTTCATACGGAAAAATTCGAAATTACCGCAGAAGTCAAATATATAAAACTTATCCTTATCTTCTCCATCCAAAAGGCCGGGACAAAGTCTTGTACCTCTTCCTATCATCTGCCAGAATTTGGCTTTACTCATAACCTTCTTAAAGAACACAAGATTAACTACCTCTGGAACATCTATTCCTGTATCAAGCATATCAACAGATATCGCTATCTGAGGCATCTTCTTTGCATCAGAAAATTCATCAATTGCACTCTGTGCATAAGTCATATAATTATCAATAACCTTTGCATAATCTGGTAAATGTGGATATTCTTTATTAAATATCTCTAATATCTTCTCTGCATGATCATGATTCTTTGCAAATATAATTGTCTTTCCAAGCTTCTGTCCATAGTCAATCTTAATACCATCAGTCATTAAAATATTTAGCACTTTTTTAATTGTATCTTCGTTAAATATCCATGTATTCAAAGCTGATGAACCAATTGCCTCTGGCAGTCTTCCATTTTCATCTTCAAATGTTTCCTCATACTCTTCTCTATCTTCCTCTGACAATTCATCATATACAATTCCCTGCTCAATGAATTTTAACTTAGATTCAACCGAAACATAATCTACAAGATAACCATCTTTAACTGCCTGTGCCAAATCATATCCATATGTAGGTACTCCTTTTTCCAACTCAAATACTTCATAAGTATTTTTATCAATTTCATCTTTAGGCGTGGCCGTAAGACCTACAAGCGGAGCATCAAAATATGTAAAAATGTCTTTATATTTATTATAAATTGACCTGTGTGCTTCATCACATATAACAAGATCAAAATGCCCGCATGTAAACAGCTTGCCATTATCATCATTAATTGTGTCTATACAATTAATCATTGTCTGATATGTAGAAAATACACAATGTGCGGAATAATTATCTTTCTCCTCTACAAGATTAGTGCATGACAGATTAGGAAGCATATTTACAAAACTTCTCTTTGCCTGTGTTACTAATGAATTCCTGTCTGCAAGAAAAAGAATATTCTTAACCCATCCTGCTTTTAATAAAACATCACACAATGCAATTACTGTTCTTGTTTTTCCTGAACCTGTTGCCATAACAAGCAGAGCCTTCCGGCGGTTCTTTTCATCAAAACTATTGCATACTGCTTTAATTGCTGATTCCTGATAATATCGTCCAGCAATATTCTTATCTATCGTTATATGTTTAAGACTTGTCCTCATGGTCAACAGATTGAACCATTTCTCCAAGTCTCTTTTTGAATAAATAACTGAACATTTTCTTTCCGGATACTGTCCATCAATAATATGTGTTTCAAAGCCATTTGTGAGAAAAATCACTGGCCTTCTTTTATATTTTCTCTCCAATATATCTGCATATAATTTAGCCTGCTGGCGTCCTTTCGAAACATCTACACAGGTTCTCTTAGCCTCAATAACAGCCAGTGGACGGTGCATGTCATCATAGAGAACATAATCTGCATATCCAGTCTCTGATTTATTAGGCATTCCATCAAGTTCAACTTCATTAAGCCAGTCTTTGCCCTCTGTCCATCCAGCATCAACAAGCATAGCATCAATATACAATTTTCTTGTCTTATATTCAGATAAATCCAGTGGCTTAGGCACATATGTCTGTTGCTGCTCACGCCTGCGTGCAGACAATTCTTCTTTAAGTGAAGCATTTTCTTCTATTAACTTCTTAAGGTCAACTTCCTGCTGTGCAGTCTTTTCCTGTACCTTAGCAAGTTCTTCATTAATAGTATCAGTTGCTGCTTTTGAATTCTTAACTTTTTCTATTCTTGCATTAATCAGATTCTTGTCAAATGTGTGTTCCTCATATCCAGCAGAATAACAACATGCCATAAAATCTATAAATATAAACAGATTTTCAAGACAAAGCATAGCTTCATCTCTTCCTAACTTCTTGGTACCATGTGCTACATTATTCCCGCATCTGCGGATATACTCCATTCTTCTTAATATATCCGAACCCACTATCTGTCTGTATTCATCCGTATTCATCAGACTATACAGATTATCCTGATAAGGCATCTCCAAGGCAGAGTCAACTGAATACATCCACTTTATTGCAAACTCCATTGCCCTACGGCAGTTAATAATACTAGCCTCCGGATCCATAAGAATTATTCTCTCGGCAGAAATAGCCACATTTGCAAAGCCTGAAAACTTAGGTTCTTTTTTTAGATAATCAAAATTAGTAACCATTCCTTATCCCCCTGACACGTTCTATTTATTGCATTATATCATAATATAAACTCAATGAAACGCAAAAATCTGCTTTCTGGAATTATAGCTGTTTGGTTGAAATCCTGTTTGAATGAATTTTTTGCTTAAAATTTTGTTGGTTTCCTATAAATTAAGAAATATCTTTTTCCTTATAAGCTTATTCTGACTTTTTTCTCATGTATCATCATATTTTCTAATAAAAATTCCTATAAATCACCTTAATATTTTCATTTTATAGGTTTATTATCAACTATCATCATAGTCAAGTGCTGTTTTCGTCCTATAAATATTTTAAAAATGTGACTACTTATAGGTATCACGATGTTATTGTTTTCTCAAAATTCCATGTGAAATGGCTTCAAAAGGATTTCATGAATTTTGATTTGTCGACTTGATCTACAAATGCTACATATTTCTCAACTATATCAGATGGAGGACAAATAATAGGAAAATCTTCAATATGTTCCTTATTTAACTGTCGCTTATCAATTCCTCCGACACAAACGCTTCTAATCAAATCACGATATTCTGGCGAAATCAATATTCTAAGAATAAATTTATTATTTACTTCTGGCTTCAATCTAATGAAATATACATGACCATTTACATTAGCCATATCATCTTCACCCAAATATAATGCAGCTCTTCCAAGCGAACTATTCTCAGTATTTATTCGTCCTGTCTTTGTCATTAAAATATCTCCATGTTTTAAACTGCTCCTTTTCATACTTGCATGGGTTTTTGCGTCAATATATGCAATGTCATCCATCTCTAATCTGTCTTTCCATACATTCTGACTTCTAAAAAAAACAATTCCTTCTTCGACATAATTTTCAGCTCCCCCCTTTGGAGTATTACCGCTATTGATTTGAATTGACAAATCTTTTAATTTTTTAACATTCCATTTCTTTGGATTAGAAACTGGATCCCCAAAGAGTTCAACAAATCGGGCTTTGATGAGATTATCCAACAATCGAATTTCTTGATCCATTCTTGATATAATTTCACTTGTTTTATCAAGTATACCAATAATCTCCTTCTGATTTTCTAATAAAGGTATCTCCATTTCAACTTTCTTTAAATATCCTGCTGAAATATTTGGTTGTGCTCCACCAACTCCATCTTTAACAAACCTCTCTTTTTGACTTCTAAGAAAATAATATAAGTATTCTGGTATAACCTTCTCATTTTCTTTAAATGCAGCACATGCCTGATTTGTACAAGCCGATAATTTTAATATAGATGTTGCTCCTATTGTAGCTCCATACATTGCAATCAAAACTGTATTTTCTTCATACATTTTTGCTGAAGAATTCTTCAAACCTTCCTCAGAAATAAAATCCTCAACCTCATAAAGATATTCTGATTTTAAATCACCTGTTTTTACCCACGGTATATTTCCTTTATAATATTCTGGATGAGACTTTGATGGTGTTCCACCAGAACCAATTTCAAATATATCTCCAAGTTTTACTTTCATCCACTTTATCCCTACAAATCCGAATTGACTTAACTTCAAGACATGTATTTCTGATGAGATGTTTTTACATTTGTCTGATTAACCATTGCGTATTGCATTGTTGTATCAATCTGTGAATGTCCCAGTATTTTCTGTACCTGCTCGATTGGCATTCCTTTGTCAATGGCTCTTGTTGCCATTGAACGTCTGAATTTGTGGGGATGTATTCTTTCCAACTCCAATTTTCGTCCAAGCCTTCGAAGTCGCAATTCTACTCCGCTTATCTTCAATCTATCATGCGGTGCATCCAATGTAACAAATAAGGCTTTATTGTTATCATGTCGTTCTGCTATGTATTCTTTCAAATGTACCTTTGCCTTTGCGTCAAAATACACCCGCCTTTCTTTATCGCCCTTACCATACACAACACATTCGCGACCTTCTAAATCAATATCATCTATATTCAAATTAACAAGTTCACCTACTCTTATGCCTGTAGAGTATAATAAATCTATAATAGCCAAATCTCTTTTTTCTTTACAGTTGTCTCTCAATTTCTCTATTCCCTCATCAGATATTGTATTTTTGACAACCGTTTTTGTTTTAATTTTATGTATCCTTTTCATTGGACTTTTCAAAATATAATCTTCTTCCTCAAGCCATGAAAAGAAACTCGATATATTTCTTCTTACATTATCCACGGTAACATTAGAACAGTTATTGCGTTTCTGATAATTAGCCAGATAATCTCTCATTTCCTCTGTAGTTATCTTTCTTACATTAGTATTTGTCTGCGATAACAAATGTTCCACCGTAGTCTGATAATAACTTATTGTTCGCTCAGAACACCCCTCTATCTGCTTTGCTGCAAGAAACATTTTTAAAAATTCATCATTAGAAATGTTTGTTTTCTCAACTTCATTTTCTGCAAAATTTTTAATAATTACTTCCTGCAATTTCTTCATCTGAGGTATCGTTAAATATTCAGACATTTCATTTAATACTAATACAATTTTCTCTTCCATGTTGGTGTCTCCTTAATACTTACCAACATCTCCCCCGCTTTTATAAATTATGTCTACTTTTCTTCAGCCTTAGTTACTTCTCCAATCATTCCAGTAACAACAGAATTCAAACTTGCTGCATTTTGATTGGTAATCACTGGATTGCCCGTCTCTTTTTCTATTCTCATTCTTGCTTCACCGGCTATTTGCCCACCAGTTTTGGCAACATTTCTATTTGCTTCCAATCCGTATGGATTCTGAACCTTTGTGAGTTCCGTTGTTGTTGCTTCCGCTAACATATTAAGTGCAAGTTCCAATGTACTCATATTGTCACGAAGGTTCTCTTTCTTTAAGCCTTTATAATTCTTATATTGACGAGTACTCATTCCTGACCATGCTTTCGTAACTTCATCTGTAAGAATTGCATATTCCTTTCCCTTCTGAACTCCATGAGACTGCCACTCATCTGTCAGCTCTTTTCTGGCACGAATAGTCTGTAATCGCTGATTAATCCAATCCGCTGGATAACCCTTCTTTGCATATGTTTCCAAAGCTCTATCAATTGTTAATTCTGGATCAATTATTTCTTCAATCCTGTCTCTTCCAACCTGTGCTAACCACAGTTTAAAAGGTTCTGCTTTCTTTGATGGAATGGATTGAATTATTCGCAATAACTGTTCTGTGTTTGCAACATCTGTCAGCCTTCTCTTTCCATCAGCTGCTTTCATTTTCAAAGCGTGACAATTTGTCACGGTTTCATTTCCTTCTTTAATCAACCTTTGTTTTAATTTTCTCCAATATGCATTCGCATCCTTACTTTCAGTTAATACCGCAACTACATCAATTATGGAAAAATACCACTCTTCTAATTCTTCATTCCATGCAGTCCTAATAGGCTGATTTTCAAATAATTGTATTTTGTTATCTTCTCCCAATACTCTTCTTCCTTTCTTTTATCCAAAATATTTCTGCATTAATGAATCAAATAATAATTTTGTTTCATCTAATGCTTTTTGTACGGCAACTTTTGATTTGTCGACCTGGTAAACAAACTGTTCGAACTCCATCTGCTTATCAATTGGAGGAACAATAAATTCTAACTTTCCCAATATTTTCATTGTCAAATATTTAGTTAATCCACCTAAAGACTGTTGCTGCAAATAGGCAAGCTTGTCTTCTAACTGATATCTAAATAACTGATATGACCAAGATTCCTTTAAGTCTAAAATATAAGTTCTTTGATAAGCATTAAATTTGCCTTTATAATACTTTACGTCATATTTCCCGGCAGCATTATTGCCTGCCAATAATAATGCTTCTTGATCATAAGCAAATTTATCAATTCTTAAAGCTTCCTTTGAACATGTGAAGAATGGATACTCTCCATCCTCCACAGCTGCATTAGAATCTAACTTCCCTGTCGTTGTATTGAATACATCTTTCCACTTTAAAACAGGATAACCTTTATCCCCAAACATCTCGACAAATCGGGCTTTGATAAGTTCATCTAATTTCTTAAGTTCATCAGTTCTTAATTTAATGATATAAGACAATTTATCTAACTGCTCAGCAATCAATTTTTGTTCATCTAATTTCAGCATCGGAATAGTCAAGTCTTCAATATGGTTTGCTTTCAGATATTTTTGAGTTGACTGATTCTGTTTTCCTTCTAATGCCCTCTTTACACTACTAGACTTAAAAAAATCAAGAAAGTACCTCTTGTTTACCTTATTCTCATTAATCCTTACTAAAAACATGTTTTGCCCATAAAAAGATCCATATGACTCTTTTACCTCAGCAGTTTCGCCCAAAGTTCCTATCATGCTTATAAGAATATCCCCCACTAATATAGGTCTATTTCTAGAAATACTATTATAGGCTTCTTGTGAAATATAATTCACCTTTGTAAAATCAATTATTCCATTCTTGATATTCTTAGATGTAATATAAGGAATCCCATCATCCTTATATTCAGGTGTAGCTGGCATTATCCAGAAATCATCTACTAATATATCTTTTACTCTTTGACTCATCTACCTCATCCCTACAAATCCGAATTTGTATTACCTTTCTTTATTTTATAACCCCAACAGCTTCTCCAACTCGTCCATCTCAGTGCCAATCTCCATCTCAAGTTCACGGATATTAGCCATAATTTCCTCTGTTGGCGGGTATTCAACTGCTACATACTCAACTTCTTTATATTTATTAATACTAAGGTCGTAGTCGTTGGCGACTATGTCTTTCTTAGGAACCTTGAATGACTTGTCTGTTCTCTTTCTGTCTACTTCCTTATCAAGATGTCTGAATCTTTCAATAATATCTGGGATATCATTATCAGCTATAGGGGAACGCTTATCATCAAGACTGAATCCGTCTGCTGTCATGTCGTAGAACCAGACATTATCAGTTCCGCCATGTTCTGTTTTGGTAAATATAAGAATGGCTGTAGATACTCCTGCGTATGGCTTGAAAACTCCGGATGGCATAGAGATTACTGCTTCTAATCTCTGATTCTCTACAATCTCTTTTCTTATAGCTTTATGTGCTGTTGATGAGCCAAATAATACTCCATCAGGTACAATACAAGCACAGCGTCCGCCAACTTTAAGAATACGAAGAAATAATGCCAGGAATAAAAGCTCTGTCTTCTTTGTCTTACATACTTTTAACAAGTCGCCTGATACAGATTCTGCATCAAGACTTCCCTTAAAAGGAGGATTTGCTAACACAAGAGTATATTTATCTTTATCTGTATTCTGATCCGATAAACTATCTCTGTATTCGATAAATGGATTGTCAATTCCATGTGTCATCATGTTCATGGCGCCAATTCTAAGCATTGTCCTGTCCATATCATATCCATAAAACATATGATTCATATAATGGTCTTTCTTCTGACGGTCAAAGAATATTTCATCTTTTTTCTTCTCTTTCAGATATTCTCCGGAAGCAACTAAGAATCCTGATGTACCACATGCTGGGTCGCATATAACCTCATCACTTGACGGATCCATCAACTCAACCATCATTCTGATAATATGTCTTGGAGTTCTGAACTGACCGTTTCGTCCTGACTGTGCGATTTTAGACAAAAGATACTCATACACATCACCTCTGACATCTGCTGTCTGAACTTCATTCATCATTTTATAAATGTCATCTAAAGAATCAACTACTTTTGACAATACGAGTGGTGTTGGCAGTTTAAATATAGCGTCGTCCATATATTTAGAATAAGCACTGTTCTTATCACTGTGTAATGTCTTGATAAATGGGAAAACCCATTCCTGCATGATTGTATACATCTTATCTGCTGGATAATCATGAAATACTGACCATTTCAACTGTGTACCTTCAATTACTCTGTCACCTATCTTCACTTCCTCTGCAAATATGCTCTGATATGGAAGTCCCAGCATCGCACTTTCTTTAGCTCTTGTATTATCTGAATCATCTAAATCATGTATGAACATAAGATAAGTAATCTGTTCAATTACCTCAAGCGGATTAACCAATCCCCCTGCTGCAAATATATCCCATAATCCATCTATTTTATTCTTTAATTCACCTGTAATCATTCGTCATATCTCCTGTTATTTAATCCTGTTATTTAATTATTCCATATATATTTGGTGTATCTTCCTCCACCAAGTTTGATAATATCACCTTTATCAACCAAATCTGCAAGTGCCCTTTGAACTGTCACCTGACTTATATCTGGACATTTGGCTAATATCTCTGTCTTGGTTATAGGTCCTAGAGTTGCCCTGATAATTTCTTTAACTCTGTCTGGCTTTGACATTCCCTGTGTAGTCAGCAGACTTACTCGCGATGAAAACTCCCTATATGCTGCAACAATAACTCCCAGCATATATTTAACAAATGGTTCATAATCATTCTTATTCTCATGCCACCCTGCAGAACTTAATTGAAGACTTTCATAATATATTTCTTTAGTCTGCTCAATTAACTTCTCTATACTTATATATTTACCTACGATATATCCTGACCTATACAGCAATAATAAAGTCAGTAATCTGCTAAGTCTTCCATTCCCGTCATTAAATGGATGCACACACAGAAAATCCAGAACAAACATTGGTATAATAATAAGTGCATCTATATTCTCCGAATTTAATGCCTCATCATACGACTGACATATTTTTTCAATTGCCTCTGGTGTTTCCCATGCCGGCATCGGTCTGAATCTGACAGATTTATTTCCCTCTGCATCCTGTTCTTCAATAATGTTATCAGATGTTTTATACCTGCCCCCGATATCCATTCCTTCAAATTTATATAAATCTCTGTGCAATTGTAAAATAATTGAAGGTTTTGGAGGAATATAATCATGATTCTCGTGAATAGTATTCAATACATCCCTATACCCCGCTATTTCTCGCTCATTGCGCGTTCTGGGTCTTGTACTGTCCTTCACCAGTGCCTTCAACCGTTCATCTGATGTATATATCCCCTCTATTTTATTAGAAGCCTCTGTACTCTGAATCTTAGCTATATCAACCAATTGCGATAATGTATCAGCTTTTGCCTCTATAAATAAAGTCTGCTCACCCTTAAATTCATGAATCTGTGTTAAATACATTACTATCTCTGGAGTAAGCAGTTTTTTCCATTCTTCTTTATAATCAAAACTTCTCATCAATCCCTCCTGTCACTATTTATGTAATCATTATACATAACATATTCATTGTGGTCAATTTAATTTTATCATTAAAATAAATATGATAAAATTGAGTGGCAATTTACTCAATTAACAAAAAAGACGCAAGATTTCTCTTACGCCTAATCATCTTACCTATTTATTCTTCTTCATCTTCGCCACACTATCCTCATTGGCTCTCTTCTTAAGATTCCTTGTCGCATCTGAAAAAGCTGTCTCTTTCTCACCATATGTAAACTGCAGATCATATTCCAATGGAAGCCATGTGCTTATATCTGCTTCGTTATGCTGAATAACAGCTTCCATCTTATCTAATGCCTTATATAGCTTTGCCTCTGTTGTCTTTCTCTCCTTCATCTCGGCAAAAAGTTCTGCAAGCTCTGCCCTGTATGGCTCTGGCAGAGAATCAATCCACTCTTTGATTACATTTTCTTCTGTATTCTCATCATCAGAAGTCTTGTCAAATGCTGGGATATCTCCTGTAAATGCTTCCCCAAAATCATGCATGATACACATTAATATAACCTTATTAATGTCCACATCTGGAAATTCATCTTTCATAAAATACGCCATAAATGCCAGCCTCCAGCTATGCTCGGCAACGCTTTCATGCCTGCCGGAAGATGTCCATGAATGGCGTGTATTATTCTTTAGTTTCTCCGCTCTGTCAAGCAACTCCATGTATCTGTTAATATCCATATCTAATAATCCTTAAAATGCCTCCTCTAAGTAAGTTCATATCCCTTTAACTGCTTTCTGTATGTTCTATACTCCGGACAGTATTTTTCAACCTCCTCCCAGAATTCTGCCGAATGATTCATATATCTTCTGTGCGAAAGTTCATGCACAATAACATAATCCATCAGCTCCTGGGGCATATAATACAACTGGTAGTTGAAATTCACATTGCCTTTAGAACTGCAGCTTCCCCACCTTGTTTTCTGGTTACGGATAGTTATTCTTCCAACGCTCACATTCATTATATCACAATAAAACTGTACTCTCTTTTCAAATGTATCCTTTATATTATCAAGTTCCTGCTTCGACAGACATTCAATACCCGGTGCACCTGTACCGCGTCTGTTATCTGATTTCTGTCTGACAAAATCCAGTTTCTGCCTGATCCAATCCTCATGTTCATCTACAAATCTGTTAATCTCTGCTGATGATATTCGCAATGGAGTTCTTACTATCACTTTTCCGTCTGCATGAACTTCTATTCCTATTGTTCTTCTTCTGGATTTTATTACCTGTATGTTCATAATTCTACCTTGTAAATGCTTTATCTTCCCACAACCTTCTTAAGATATTCATTTTTCAGCTTATTCTGCTCTTCAAGCCTCTTATTTTCATCCTTTAAATGCTGTATATATTCCCGTGTCAGTTTAACCCCGCCACGAACCGCTATATCTTCATGCTTTTCCATCTCATCAAGCCACTGGAATAATGACTTTTCCCTGATTTCGTTATATGTATTATCTTCTCTGTTAAACATTTTCAACCTCCTTGCACACATCAACCCAACCCTTAGCCTGTGAAGCGTCTTCTAACTCAGCAATTGTAAGTTTCACCGCAGAATGGTCGTCACCTGCTGCCGGATACACAACATCGAACTGTTTAAGGCTCTCATCAAGATATATATCAATGCCCTCATTAATGCCAAATGGGCAGACTCCACCAGGAGCGTGTCCGATTATATTCTCAACCTCTTCAAATGGTATCATCTTTGCTTTCACATGAAATGTGTCTTTATATTTTCTGTTATCTATCTTCGCAGTTCCTTCTGTGATTATCAATACTGCCTTATCGCCTTGAAGAAAAGACATTGTCTTGGCTATCCTTAATGGATGGACTCCAAGTGCCTCCGCTGCCATTGCAACTGTGGCTGTTGACTCACCAAGCTGTATTACCTGCTCTCTGTATCCTGCTTTCGCCAGATATCCAAGTGCTTTTTCTAATGACATATATACCTGCCTTCTTTCCACATATTTTTAAACAGTTCCTATAATACCACACACGCGGCTTCCAATGGCATATATTCTTAAAATTTCATATTTAGCAATTGCTGATTAAATAAAAATCCCGCGACAGTCATACAACCGCCACGGGATTAAAATCATTTATTCATATGTGTGTTTCTTATGCTTACCAAAAGCTGCCTGTTCCTCGACACTGTGGTCTGCAACATTCATCTTCTGATGTACTTTCTTTTTCTTTAATGGATGCTTTGGATTCTTATCCATAAAAATCGCTCCCTTTCTAATTCAATAATAAATGATTAGTCATTAGCCTTCAATAGCAATGTACTTCTTATTCTCAACTGCTTTAGCTTCTTTCTTAGGAACTGAAAGTCTTAAGATACCATCTTCATACTTAGCCTTGATATCTTCCTGTGTGATACCTTCACCTACATAGAAGCTACGGCTCATAGCACCAGCATATCTTTCCTTACGGATGTATTTACCTTTCTTATCCTTTTCATCCTTATCAAGTCCCTTAGCAGCACTTATTGTAAGGTAACCGTTATCAAGCTGTGCATTAATTTCATCCTTCTTAAATCCTGGAAGATCAATATCAACTTCATAACCTGTATCAGTTTCCTTAACATCAGTCTTCATTACATTATTTGCATGCTTACCATATAAAGCCTTGTCAACTTCAGGAAATCCGAAGTCCATCCAATCATCATTAAATAAATTCTCTCCAAAAATACTAGGCATCAACATAAGTCATTCCTCCTTTAACATATATCACTATCTTGTTACCTTGTTTCTTTGGAACCGGGATGTTTCAGTAACCTCTAGAGGTACTTTCCTTTACTTTCGTACCTCTTTTGGTTCCCTTCCTTTGTTCTTGGCTATGTTATATACCTTTTTATTAGCACTGTCAAGAGGTGAGTGCTAATTATTTTGTGAAGATTTTGTGAAGCCTTGATTTTACGGGCTTCACAGGGATTTTTCACTTACTTTCGCACTCGATTTTCTTGATTTGACCACATTTTTACCACAAATTCTTGGAAAAATATATTCGTCTGATTTTCTTACCACATTTTACGACAACGACTTCTGGTTTATACCACAGCAGGTACGGTTTCTGGCAGATTCATTTTAGACATCTCGTTCTCCACATGAGACTTCTCTGCAATATGATTGTAGACATTCATTGTGATCTGTGCATCTGAATGGCCCATCACATACTGCATAACTTTGGGATTGACATTGTTCTCACCCAATCTGGTACATCCCGTATGACGAAGGGTATGCGATGAAATGGGAGGCATCAGCTCCGGCTCTCGTTTCTCTTCTTCTGCCAGTTTGCTTTCTTTCTTATTATAGGCATTGACAATATTTTTCAGAAAGCTGTTCACTCCCGCTGGCATAATCGGACGTCCATGCTTTGTATTGAAGATGAATCCACTGCGTCCACCAAGCTCTACATTACTCTGCAAACCAAGCATCAGGTTCAGCTCTCTCTGTTTACGGAACGCATCATATACCATCTGTGTCATAGGAATGTCTCTGATTCCTGCATCCGTTTTGGTTTCTGAATCATGGAAACAATATCCTTCATCACCTTCATAATACACAAGCTGTCCACCTACATGGATCTCCCGATTCTTCATATCCACATCCGACCAGGTTAAGCCGATGGTTTCACTCACTCTCAGGCAAGCCCCAAACATAACCTGCATCATTGGAAGATGAGGCTTATACACATTACTCTGTTCAACAAACTTCAGAAGTTTTTCCTGCTGTTCCAGTGTCAGTGCTTCTTTCTCCTTTGCTGGAGCCCCATAATCTCCAAGTGTTCCTGTTACCGGATTCTTGCGGATAATCCCATCTTCCACTGCCAGTTCAAAACTGGGATTCAATAAGCCATAAAGACCTTTGATCGTACTGTGTGCCAGTCCTTCATCTGACAATGCGGAAAAGAACATCCTTACGTGAGATGTCTTAAAATCTACAACACGAATGTTTCCCAAAGTATTTCGTATCCGGTAGTCCCACATACGGATATAATTCTTTTTCGTTCTTTCCTTGATATTCTTTGTTGCCATGTATCGCTCAAACAACGTATTTACAGTCAGCTTCTTGACTGATGCGTCTGTAATAAGCAGATCCTCCATATCCTTATTGATCTTCTTTTCCATTTCTCGCAGACTCGCCAGATCAGCTGCATAAACCGAATTACGCTTTCCAGTAATTTCATCCTTGTAGCGATACTCATAACGTCCATCCGGACGCTGATATTCACCTGTTTTTAAATTTCTGCCTTTATTATCTTTTCTTGCCATATCAATCATTCCTTTCACTTTATTTTTCGTTATTCGGAATGATTTTTGTCCTGTCTGTATCAGTCATATACTGTCTGATATCTGCTCACAGATTAACATAATATTTTATGATTTCCAAGGGTAAATTCCTGCAAAATGCTAATTTTTATTTGCCTGTTTTACAGGAATATTTTCACTTTTTTACTTTTCATTCCGAAGGAAAGTTGTTGTATTTTATCTTCTCATCTTTCATTACACTGCCATTGCATCAAGATATCTTTTTATCTTATCCACGTTATAAAGAACACGTCTTCCAATAATCACTCTTGCTTCTGCATAATCTGCAATTTTCTTTGCAGTTACTTCTCCGCAGGATAACATTGCCATTAATCCTTCAATATCTACCGTCAGACGATTCTCAGCCTTATACTCTGTTGTTTTTCTCATGATGCACATACCTCCTTTCCTCCGTATTCTTCTGCATCACCTCCCAGACAGCGGTTATGCCCGTTGTCAGTACATATACTTTTTGTTTGGACTTCTTACGATGATTTTCCATTCTGTTCGGCGTGTTGGCTTCCATTTGTATATGGCGGTGTCAACGTTACAATTGACCTCTATCAGAAATCTTTCTGAATACTGGCAGCTTCTTCTCAAGCATACCAGCCGTTGCCGGAGTATCTTCGGTTTCCACATACTACTCTCTGATACAGCGGTGGAATCCTGTGTTACCTTTAAGCCCCGAAAGGCACCCATACAGCTCATTCAATTTTCAAGGTCCAATAATCAAAAGTTTTGTAGGTATACATTTTTGTACCTATTCGATTTAATGCCATTATATCCCCCGTTACTGCTAATGTCAATAGCACTTCATGCGTTATAGGTTCTTTTTTGTACTCTTTTTTGTTGATTTTATGCTATCTTGTGTTATAATATGGACAAATAGTTATTCATTTCTTGATTTTACTATCTTCAACGAATGTTTATCAGGACTAATGCAGAGGTGACTTTATGAATTTTAATCTGAAACTAAAAAAAATCCGGACATTCCGGAAAATGACACAAAAAGAATTGTCAGAGAAGATCGGACTGACCGATCAACATAGAATTGTACAATATGAAAAAGGTGTTCGTGTTCCAAAAAAAGATCTGGTTGATAAAATGGCTAAGGCTCTTGATGTTAATCCTTATACCCTCTATGATACCGCTGGACGTGACGCTTCCGAAATGATGGAACTGCTTTTCTGGCTGGATGAATTTAATCCATCTGCCCTGCATCTGTTTCTTCCTCGGAAATTTCCTGGTGAAAAATGCAATGAAGTAGCAGACACTTCCGTTTACTATCACGACAATGATAGCTGGCCGGCTCATGCTCCTGTCTGTATGTGGTTTGATTATGGAGTTCTGAATGATTTTCTAAAAGAATGGGTGGTTCGAATGGATGAACTAAAATCCGGTGAGATTACCAGAGATGAATATTTTGAATGGAAAATCAACTGGCCACAGACTTGTGACGGGTGTGGGAAATATGAGCCTAAGAAACAATGGCGGTCTGTAAAATCAGAACTCAGTGAAACTTAGCAAAACTTAAATTCACTGCTTTTTTTCTCTTTAGTAAAAGAAAAAGCACTGTAAAACCAATAATCAAACGGTTTTCAGTGCTTTTTTTCATGTTTTAACTATCGAATTTCCCTCAGACACCTACATAAGCGAAACTTAGCGAAACTTAGATTATGCCCAATACACAGTATTATTACTTATAACAACTAAATTACTTCTTGTCGTGTAATCTATTATTTATTCCAATACATCAGGTGTCCACTTTGTTCCAATATCGTTAGTTGGAAGTCGTTTTGTCTTGTATACAAAAGCCACACTATACCGTGCTCTCGTCACTGCAACATAAAACTTAGAAAGACTTTCATCCTTCATGTCTTTGGACTTTCCTGACAACCAATCCAGCATTGGTTTCGTCGGGTAAATCAAGACTCTATTAAAAGTAAGTCCCTTGGACAATCCAAAATTCATCGTTTTTGGGATGGGATTTACCTTGGTTCTTTTATCATACCGCAACTGAACAGGATTATATATATCTACATATTTATCAATATCATTCTCGTGAACCCAAAATATTCCATCATGTCCCGTTTTTTCATTCATGGCAGAATCGCATGGCTTCATATCAGGATACATCTGATTTGCAAGATCACATATAATCTGATTATTTCTATGAGATGTCGATAATGTTGTGGTATCAATATTCATTCCGGCAATATTATCCTGCACAAAAATTACTATTTTCCCACCTGCATATTTTTTATATTTTGCTTCGTAATGAGTTCGATACGTCGTCTGACGAGGATCTCCTACTAAAGTCATGTTGCAACCAACCTCATGCAACTTTTTTATAACTTCTAAATCATATCCGACAAAATCTTGTATTTCATCTACAAAAACATAAGAAAAAATTTTTCGTATTCTGCGAAATACACATCCATTCGATAATTCGTCCAAAACACAGGGCAATTTTGAAATCATATTTGAATATACATTACCGGAAGCCGTGACATATTTTTTCTCATTTGTATCCTTTAGTCTCAACAAATTTTTATCTGCCTTATTCACTAATAACACACCGGATACCCTATTATTTATAAGATAGCTTTGGTAAGGTCGTATACCATGCTTGATTAACAGCGAAAACCACGGCATAATAGTTACATTGGATGGAATACAACCATTTATTTCGTAAAATTTGTCTCTAATGCTTTGTTCATTAGCATCGGTATAAGTTGTTATCAAAACATTTTCAGAAATCTCTAATGCCTTCTTTACAAGAAATGTTGTTTTTCCTGCCCCTGCCGCCGCAATAATTAGACTACTCATTTTTTATCGCCCTCATTATATACTCAGGATATTTAATTTTCGTAGCCGATTCAAAAATTGCTATGGCACAATCCGTCTTATGAGCGTGCATATATTTGTGCATCTCATCATCCGTATCGTAGTTAGTTCCAAAAATATTGTTCATTGCTTCTCGTCCATTTTCTTTTAATATTTTCGGTTCTAAGGTATTATAATTAAAATCCTTACCTGACAGTTTCAAATCACCTGTATCCACTACCTCATCAACACATATATGAATACATTGTATTTCTTCATATTCTTTGTACTTTTTCTTAACAGCTTCAATATTTCCATCATTATCCGTAACAACAGCTGTTTCTTTGTTTAGTGTCTGTGCAATTTCAAGATACCGCTTAAATGTCACCCCACCTACGGTCATTACATCTATTCCATCTTGGATAGGAAGCCGCCCCTCATGAGTATCCATATATGCCCGCTGAACAACCAGCTCATCTGAATCGCCCTCTACTAAGATTGATTTTTTACAAAGAATCAATCGCAGTGTATCATAACCTGCCACTTTTTTGAAAAATTCAAAAGTTTCCTTTTTGAGCGATTGCATCGAGCAACAATTATCGCCTGAAAGCAAAATTAAATTTTCCAGTCCGAGTTTATTAGCGACAAAGCTACTATGCGTTGATGCTATAATTTGTCTACCAGATGCAGCCTTTTCAATAACTCCCATTAGTTCGCTTAATCGAGAAAAAGACAAATGACTTTCAGGTTCTTCAATCAAAATAATACTTGCTTTTTCTGCCTGTTTATGACTTAAAGCTAATTGTGTTTTTATGATACATTGTGCACCTTTTCCAGCATGAGCAAACGGGATTCCATCCACCTGCGTAACCAAACTTGACTCCCAAGAATTTTGAACTCCCTGATCGGCACTCAATGATAATTTCCCATTCATAACAGTAGACGCTGCACTAATTTTCTCATTGATTGACTGAATTGCTTCATTTTGTGCAAACTCATCTATCATATTTCTATGGGCTTGTGTTATTGCTGTTATGTCCTCTGGTTCAAGGAAATCCTTTACTACTCTGGAAATATATACATCAGACCCATTTTGGTATCTGTAATTTGACGAATCAATCATTACAGACTTTATTGGTATGAATCTGGGCATTTTTTCATCTCGGCTAAAAGAAAACCATTTAGCTTCATAAAATTCAATAGGCAAACTTGTAATTTTTTCTGTTTTCAGCAAACTTTCATATTCTGAATTAAATTTATCAGAAAAACTAATTGTGAATCTGATTCCCTCTATACCATCACTTTTTTCGGAATTACCATTTCCTTCATATTCAGGCAATGTTCCACTTTTGAAATATAACTCAATCATTATTTCTGGAGGTGCAATCGGTTGTCCATTTTCCACTGATGCCAGGTATTCCTCAACTGCTTCTCTATTAAATAAATATGTTGATAGCTGATTTCTAATATTTCGACCAGCATACATACCCGTTAAAGCCACATGAATGGCTTCAAGAATAGTAGATTTTCCAGATTCATTATCACCAACCAGAAGATTGATATTTTCATTAAATTTTACTTCAAACGGATTTTTAAACTTCTTAAAATTTTGAATGATTACCTTCTCAATAGCCATTCGTAGCCTCCTATCTTCGATTTTACTCTACCCCCAACGCCTTAAACACCGCATCTTCCGCACTCTGATACGGAATCAGCTGAAATGCACTCATCAGCTCAGCCGGAACGCTTGCAAAATCAACAAATGAGGTACTTGGAATCAGCACCTTCTTTGCGCCGCTATCCAGACACACCTGAAGTGTATTGGCAAGTTCATCCACCTTTATCATTGTGCCACTAATTGTTATATCTCCCAACACTGCCAAGTTGCTGACAACAGGCTTTCCAAGGGCAATCGAACAAAGTGCAATCAATGTTGGAAGTGCCAGTTTATCTGTCATGCCGATACCCTGCAAATCCTGATAATTGATGATGTAATCCTTAGTTGAGGTACTGATAGATCCACTGATCCGATTGCCGTTGGCTTTCAGATAATTAAATGCCGTGTTCACCGCTTCCTTGCATTTAGAATCACTGCCTAAGCCAGTCCGTTCAATTTTGCCATTGCCTGGAAGCATCTGACTTTCCAAACGGAATACACCAATCATGCCACTTTTTCCTCTGGATACGGTATAAACCTGTCCCGGATTACACATTCCATCCGGTATCAGCTTACCGCCACCCTGTTCTGGTACGGAAACATAATGTTCTGACATATCTTCTAGATCTATATAAGAGAAGTTTACATCATAAAATTCCATACCGCCCAGTTTCTTCAATTGCTCCTTGACACGGCGACGCATTTCCAATGCAATCTGAATAATTTCTTCCAGTTCTTCTTTGGTAAACTCACCATTTGGGTACATCAACTTCAGATAACCGTCTATCATACGACGAACCGCAATTGTATCACGCTGATTCAGATTTCTCCCCAAGCGGAAGTAGTGATCAAGCGCATCTCCATACTGCTCCTTGCGAAGCTCTCGGATAAACTCTGCCAAATAGTCACTGATAAAACCATAATCATTAGTAAAATGCTCCGGTCTGAACTTCGGTATCTCCCATCCTGGAAGATAGCAGTGC
>OGDJ01000391.1_pt1 | contig 29561 bp, 26 predicted proteins | sample 1570401 | NCBI WGS metagenome assembly OGDJ01 (sample SAMEA2582185, study PRJEB24529) | metagenome | biome: Human gut stool | place: China | collected 2011
GGCTACGCCTTGTTCCTTGACCTCACTACACACCTTATTTTATTTTCTCATCTACCAATTCTCCATTTTCAATCACAACGATTCTGTCTTTAAATTCTAGTATCCACTGAGGTGGTTCTCCACTTCTATTACTCTCCCCTTCTAAGCGAACTACATTTTCATCATGTCCCCATATATTTCGAGCATACATAACTTTCAAACTAGATTTGTTCTGATCCGTTGCCCCCGAAAAATTCAACTCATATCCTGGTTTCCCTTGCAGTGTAAGATAAGCCGTATCTCCTTGAACCCCATAATTTAAAATAACATTTTCATACATTGCTACGCCATGTGTCCAATGAAAACCAACTCCCATAAGAACTCCCGACAAAACAAACGCTCCAACGAATATGCCTAATGCTTTTTTTCTATTTTTTTTCTTGATTTTCTTAATTAAATTTACATCTTCAATTTCTTCATTTGTTATCACTGAAAAATTATCAATGTCCCCTGTCATTTCTTGATAGTATTTTTGACATTCTTCACAATTTTTCAAGTGTTTTTCGATTTCTTGATTACTTTCTTTACTTGTCAACCCATCAATATATAAAGGTAACAAATCTCTAATTATTTCACATTTCATGGTTACTCTCCTTTCTTATTCTTTGCTTTCCACGATAAAAAGTCACTCTTGCCCAATTTTCATCTTTACCCATAATTTCTCCAATTTCTTTAAATGTAAAATCGCCATTTAATCTCAAATACATAACTTCTCGCACCGGCTCCTCCAACAAATGAAGTTTTTTATACAACTCTATTACTTCCATTTTCTGTATTGCCGAATTTTCTGTAATTTTCTGACAAGTAGTTTCTTCTACATATTCTGCCACTACTTCTCTATCTTTTTTCTTTAGCTCTTTATACCATAAATGTTTTGCAATCGAACATAACCATACATATATCTTACAGTCACCACGAAAACTATCAATAGATTTTAGCGCTTGAAAAAAAGTTTCTTGTGTGAGTTCTTCGCTTAAATGAGCATCATGACAAAGGCTAAATAAAAAATTATATACTTGTGGCATATATTTTCGATAGATTTCTACCATTTCTTCCATACTCTACCCTCCTTTATCTATATGTACTTTACATATATTTTTCGTTACACATTTTTTTAATTTTTAAAAATGACGTAGATAATGTTACCACTACCTACGCCATTTCTCATTACATCTTTGAAATATTTACTCCATTTTCTTTCAACTTTTACTCCAAATTTACTCCATTCTAAAAATCTGTTACGATATTTTGCGGTATTCTGCGATACCTTTTCTTTGAAGAAAAATGTCTGTAAACCTTGATTTCAAGCGAACTTTTCAATATTCTCAAGTGCTTTATTCTGTTGTCAGCGATGAGGAATAAATATTATTATTCCTCATCGCTGGACAGAGATTATTTCACTTGACAAATCATTTTTTTCGTGCTTATAATAGCGTTAATTGAAGCAGAACACAGGCTTTGACGGGAAGAAGTACAGTTAAGCGGAAGATACAGAAAGCTGCCGGCTGATGAGAGGCGCATCGGAATCTTAATTCGAATACATCCCCGAGCTTCACACCGAATTTGTTTTTGATATTTGATAATCTTGCAATAGTAGGCTGTGACGTAGTGGCGCACGTTAACCGCGCCGGAGTGTTGTCGGACACTCACGAAGGTAAGCAGTGTGAGCTGCTTATGAATTAAGGTGGTAACACGAGTTTAACCCTCGTCCTTTTATTAGGACGGGGGTTTTTGCGCGTATTAAATGAGCAGTGCCGTCTGAGGAAAGAACAAAATGCTGTGCTTGCACAATGCATTTTGTGATTTTCTTAGACGATAGGGCGAAGCCCGCGAACGAGAGAGCTTCGCTCTCGAGTGGGCACTGCGGATTTTAATCGTTCACTCAAAAAAAGAAAGGAACCCAGTAAAATGACATTATACGACGAATTAGTTGCCCGCGGTCTTATCGCGCAGGTAACAGACGAAGAAGAGATCAAAGATTTGATCAACAACGGAAAAGCAACTTTTTATATCGGATTTGATCCGACAGCAGACAGCCTTCACGTAGGACATTTCATGGCACTCTGCCTCATGAAACGTCTCCAGATGGCTGGAAACAAACCAATCGCTTTAATCGGTGGCGGTACCGCAATGATCGGTGATCCGTCCGGACGTACCGACATGCGTCAGATGATGACACCGGAAACCATCCAGCACAACTGTGACTGCTTCAAGAAACAGATGAGCCGTTTCATCGACTTCTCCGATGGAAAAGCATTAATGGTAAATAACGCTGACTGGCTCATGGACTTAAATTACATCGACGTTCTCCGTGAAGTTGGTGCTCATTTCTCTGTAAACCGTATGCTCACTGCTGAGTGCTACAAACAGCGTATGGAGAAAGGCTTAAGCTTCTTGGAGTTCAACTACATGATCATGCAGAGCTACGATTTCTACACCTTATACCAGAAATACGGCTGCAACATGGAGTTCGGCGGCGATGACCAGTGGAGCAACATGTTAGGTGGTACCGAGCTGATCCGCCGTAAACTCGGAAAAGACGCTTACGCTATGACCATCAACCTTCTTTTAAATTCTGAGGGAAAAAAGATGGGAAAAACCCAGTCCGGCGCTGTATGGCTTGATCCTGAGAAAACTTCTCCATTCGACTTCTTCCAGTACTGGAGAAACGTGGCAGACTCTGACGTATTAAAATGTATCCGTATGCTGACTTTCCTTCCATTAGAGGAAATCGATGCAATGGAAAGCTGGGAAGGTGCACAGCTTAATCAGGCAAAAGAAATCCTTGCATTCGAGCTGACCAAATTAGTTCACGGGGATGAGGAAGCAACAAAAGCAAGAGAAGCTTCCCACGCACTTTTTGCCGGTGGCGGTGATTCCGCACATATGCCAACTGTAGAATTATCCGCAGCTGATTTTGCAGACGGGGATATGGACATCTTAGCTCTTCTCGTAAAAACAGAGCTTGCTCCATCCCGTTCTGACGCAAGACGTGCCGTAGAACAGGGCGGTGTCTCCGTTGCAGACGAAAAAGTAACCGATATTAAAACCGCTTACAATGCAGATTTCTTCGGCGCAGATGGACTTGTTGTAAAACGTGGTAAAAAGAAATTTGTGAAAGTAGTCGTAAAATAATGAACTGTATCATAAGAAATGCACAAATGAGCGACTATGACTCCGTCGTCCGCATCTTAAATCAGGGGCAGGCGCTTCATATAAACTGGCGTCCCGATATTTACAAACCCAATGATGCGCTTCTGCCAAAGGCAGTATTTGAGGAAATCGTAAAAGGCGATACTTTCTATATTGCAGAAAATGAAGGAAATGTGATCGGAATTTTAGAACTTATCTTCCGGCATATTGAATCTCCTGCACAGGTGACACGGGACATTGTTTTTATCGACACAATGGCGGTTGACGAACCTTACCGCGGCATGGGTGTCGGACATCTTTTCTTTGAAAAAGTAAAAGAGATAAAAGCAAAAAAAAATCTTGACGGCATTGAACTTCAGGTGAATGCAAAAAATAAAGCTGCCTACGAGATGTACTGTAATTACGGATTTACGGAAAAATCCATTAATATGGAATTACTGTAAAAACTATATTTACCTAAAAAAAGGACACATATCACAATGTTATATGCATTAGAGGATATGTGTCCTGATCTAATATATTTCTATGCGTTTTATTGGTTGACATAATTTTCTATCCACTTAATTGCATAAAGAGGAATATTCGTCATCCAATCCTGCTCTCTATAATCCGACATTGATGTCCGGACTGCATAAGATGGTTGATACTTTTCACAAAAAGCTTTCAAACTCTTTGCTTTCAGATTTTCTTCCGCTTTCACTTCAATTGGAATAACAGATGTTTTTCCCTGAACTAAAAAATCAATCTCTCCCTTGGAATTTTGCGTTGAATAATAGTAAGGTATCACTCCGACATCTGATATTAACTGCTGCAATATATACTGCTCTGTCAATGATCCCTTAAATTCTGTAAAAATCTTATTTCCTTCTATAATCACTTTTGCATCCAGATCTGTCATCGCTATGAGCAATCCAATATCCACTAAAAAAAGCTTAAAAGCATCAAAATCAATATATGCTTTCAATGGAAGATCCGGTTTTTGAATCCGCTGTACTTTATGAATCAATCCGCAATCCAATAACCATTGAATTGCCAGTTCAAAATCCTTTGCCCGGCTCCCCTCACGTACCTGTCCGTAAATATATTTTTTATTCTCTTTTGCAAGCTGCATCGGAATCGAGTTCCACACAAGATTCAGTCTTGGAACAAGCTTTATTTCTGCATGCTTTGAAAAGTCCTGCTGATAATAATTAATAAGATTCTTCTGAATCGCACGAACACGATTATAATCCTTTTTTTCCGAAAAATCTTTTACCACCTCTGGCATCCCACCTACAAAATAGTATTCCCTTAAACGTTCTATATATTTTGTTTTGAACACTGTTACCATCTGCGTATCACAACTGTCTAACATGGAAACAAATTGTTTCTCTCCCATTGCGCACAAAAATTCCCTGAAATTAAGCGGATACAAATCAAGAAAATCTACCTTCCCGACTGGAAATGACGTACCTTGGTGTAATGCAACTCCAAGAAGTGATCCTGCTGCAACAATTGCATACTGAGGTGCATTTTCATGAAAATACTTTAATGATGTAAGTGCTTTTGGTACTTCCTGAATTTCGTCAAAAATAATCAGCGTATTCTCTGCCTCAATAGAAACTCCTGTCTCAGCACTGATCGCCAAAACCAGTCTTTCAATGTCTAAATCTCCTTCGAATACCTGTTTCATACGGGCGTTATTATCAAAATTAACATAGGCTGTCTTCTCAAAATACTGTTGACCAAATGTCTTCATGATCCATGTTTTTCCGACCTGTCTTGCCCCGCGAATAATCAATGGTTTTCTATTTTCATTCTCTTTCCATTCTTTCATTCGTGATAATGCAAATCGTTCCATGAGCCTTCCTCCAACTCCTATAATCTATAAGAAACCATTAAATTATTTCCATATATCTGCATTATAAAATTCTACCCCACAGGTGTCAACATTATTAAGGATGTAAATATGCGTTTAATCAACACTTTTAAGGACAAAAAATGTATAAACATATCATTTCTTTCGGCGAATCGATGAGATTTCCTCTCGTAGCTACCAGTTCCACATGGCAGAGTGCCCTTATTTCTTCTCTCCGCCAACCTTGCGGAAGTTATTGAAATCATTCACGACTTCCCGAACGCACCAGACCAGTGTATCGAATGCGCCCGCCTCGTACAGATTGATCAGGATCATACCGATCGGGATAGCAAGGATCATCCCCACAACACTGCCCACCCTGTAACCGATGAACATGAATAATAGCGATGCAAACGGATCAAGTCCTACGGAATCGCCGATCAGCTTCGGCTGTACGATTTGATGCACGACAAGAGAGACCACATATAAAACGATCATACCGACCGCCATCTTGTAATCTCCGGTAAAAAGTTTGATAACCGCCCACGGACAGAGCACTGTTCCCGTACCAAACACCGGAAGCATATCCAGAAACGCAATGCCAAAGGCGATCAGCCATGCAAAATCTACCCGGAGGATCAAAAGACCGATCAGAAGAATGACATAAATAACGCCCATGATCTTAAACTGTGCTTTAAAGTAGCCTCCTACCGCATGCACAAGCTGTTTATAGATGCGTTCTGTTTTTGCAAGGAATCCGGCAGATAAATGTTTCTCCACCCCGGTGATCAGTTTGTCTTTATCTGCAATAAAAAAATATGCTGCAAGCAGTCCTACGACTATGCCAACAATCATATCCGGCAGGCTTTTGGCAAATTCTCCGATTGCCCCAAGCGTTGCAGAATCTGAGCTGGACACAAAATTTGTCAAAAAATCCTGAATCGCAGTTCCTATGGCGCTTAAATCCACATTCTGCGTAAATGGCAGTTTTTCCAGCAGCTGCTGTAGCTGATTGATTGCCTCGGAAAATTCGGTTCCGGCATTGGCAGACATCGTTGGCAGATACGCCATAAATGCTCCGATTCCTTTCGCAAGGACTGCCCCTGCGCCATAGCAGGCCAGCACTACCAGTCCGATGACCAGCACGATCATGATGACCGAACCATATTTCCGGTTAATTTTGATCCGTTTCTCCAGAAACTTCACCATCGGATTTGCAATCATCGCAAAAATCATTCCCACCACAAACGGCATAAAATAGATCAGCAATTTTGGAAGAAATGCGAACACAAAAATCAACAAAAACACTGCCCAAAGCAGATTGCATGCAATTTTTAAATATTTTGTCCTGAAATTGCTCATAACTTCTCTTTTTCCTCTCGATCAAAAATCTTTTCCATAGATTATTTTCCATAAATTGCTTTCTATTTTAACACATTCTTTTTTTGAAAAAAATATATTCCCGAATCTTTTATACTTTCTTTACCAAATCTTTATTTTTCCGCCATAAGAGCTGCTCCGTGTCCTACAAATAGAGTTTAAATCTTCTTTTTTACAAGAAAATGGTTTGCAGCCGTAACCCCGGCTCCTGCCAACAAAAGAAAATAGAAGTTCAGTCCCCTGCTGATCAGCATGGATGGGATCAGACTGCCCTTAGAAAATACCGGTGCAAAGACTGACCGATACATCAGTTCGGTGATTCCCTGCGCTCCCGGCAGCGGAAGCATATCCACCGCAATGTAGACCGATGCCTGTAATAGAACTACCTCCTGTATGGAAGTCCCCGCCTGTCCAAGTCCGAGATATACCATATAAGTAAGCAGAAATACACTACACCTCTGCAAAAACGTCACGGCGATGACCACTATTAATTTTCCCGGATGCTGCTTCAGCCAATCCACGGCATTTCTATAGTTTCCCGTAAATGTCTGCACCTTATCCATGCGCTGTGGATTGGCTTTCCAGATGTCGAGCCGGATAAACTGCTTTTCCACCCACGCCCAAACGACAATCATCCACTGTGGAAAAAGCATTGCGGCAAGTACAACTGCAACGGCAACCGTGTTCAGCGCAAGCCCCAGCAAATATAATGGAAAAAAGGACTGCAGCTCTGTTTTCAATGCGCCGCCGCAAAAAAGTAACATTCCGACACCTAAAACTACCAACACATTTTTATAAATTACTGCCACCGTCATAAGCACTATGGTACTGTCAGAACCTTTGTTTCCATCTTTGTTCATATAATAAAGCTGCACCGGCTGCCCACCTGTTGCGGATGGTGTGATGCCCGAATAAAAAAATCCAATAAACGAATATTGGATACAACGCCACAGAGAACATACCTTTTCTTTTCCAACAACACAGAGAACTGTTGTCTGGCTGTCTGTTTTTTTTCGCATGGATGTGAGCAGATACCAGATCATGCTGCCCTCTGCGCAGACAAAAAATAACGCCAGTCCTGCCGCTGCAATCAGGTACGGAACTGACATATTTTTTACTGCCTGATAAATTTCTGACAGATTCTGTCCATGGAGTAACGTATAAAAAGTCAAAAACATAATCCCAAGAAACAAGACTGTCTGCAAGATTTTCTTTTTCATATCCACGTAGCCACCTTTCCTCTTTTTTGGACAGAACTGTTACGCAATTTTTTCAACAGCACAAACCGTTTCTTCCTGCACAGACATTTCCACTAATTCTCTCAAACTTCCTTCAAAAATCCGTTTCCGTCCAAATTTTTCCATGAAATCCTTTGGTGTCACAAGGGAAAAATGTTTTTCCCAATGACAGACGCCGTACTCCTCTAATACCCGTGCCACGTAGGAAGAACAGGTGTAATGGTTTTCCTGGTAAAATGGAATGTTCCACAAAATAAATAGTAATCCTGCAACTGCATAATGATAATGAAATCTTTCCTGCATAGCCAGATGCAGTTCCTGACGGATTGCCTCCTTTTGTACAAGCGAACACTCAATACTACACACCATATAATCAGCCGTTGGAAACACCGTTAAGATTTTTCTTTTATCCTCTTTTTCAAATCCGGCAAACAGCGGAACCGCAGGATTTCTGCGTCCCACACTGTATGCCTCCTCAAGTTCCGCATCCATCGAAAGAACCACATGAATGTACTTCTGTTTGATGACCTGCCGTATCATTCCGGCAAAAAATCCCGGTGTATTTACAAATGCAATATAAATCTGTGCCATATCTTTATTCCTCTGTACTTTTTTCTTATCACTGGAACTGATAAATTTTTCTTGCCATGCGGTAGCCGCCGACTGTGATTTTTCCACCTAATCTTCCCGGCAGATAAGTAAGACCGCTTAAGGTAGAACATCTTAACCGGTAATAAAGCATCCTGTCATAATCCTTCACCTGCTCCCACATCCTTTTACGTTTCTGGAACGCCTCCTCTGTTTTGATCAGAAGAAGATGGATTGAAGAAATGGACAACATGATTGAAATATTGCGCATCATGTAAACGGCCAGTTTTGGATACATTTTTTTCACTTCTCTTAAATCCACACTTTTTGCAACAAGCTCTGTCACGCGGATCTGCTGGTCGATACGCTTCATCAGGACTTTCTCGTTGACCGACTGATCTTCCCTTCCAAGGTAGTAATGATACAGGTCAATATCCATGTAGTAGAGATTCTTCGCATACGGAAGCGGCTGATAGGAAAACAGGTTATCCACATAAAACGTGTGCTCCGGCAGTTTTACCCCCGACTGTCTCAATACTTTCGTCTGAAACATAAGTGCATGCATAATCAAATACTGCGATGGATGAAAATGTCCGATTGTGTTCCAGTTGCACATTTTTTCAGTTGGAAATACATTTCTGTAATTCATCGGTTTCTGGATTCCCTCATCCAGATGATCGTACACATAATTACAGATGATCAGATCCGGGAACTGTGCGACTTCAAAACTTTTTATTTTATCTAACATTTTCAGATAAGCATCACGGTCGAACCAATCGTCGGAATCCACGACTTTATAATAAAGTCCATGCGCCAGCTCCAGCCCTTTGTTCACACCGGAACCATGACCGCCGTTTGGCTTATGCACCGCTTTTACAATGTTTGGATAAAGCATTTCGTATTCATCTGCGATCGCACCTGTCCGGTCGGAAGAACCATCGTCAATAATGAGGATCTCGACATCCTCGCCGCCCACCAAAAGTGAATCCACACATCTTCGCATATAATTTTCTGAATTGTAACATGGGATTGTAAATGTGATATATTTCATTTGGAATGACCTCCGCTATACTCTGTAACATTTTTACTGTTAACGAGTATAACGGTTCATTCTTAAAATACACATGGATTATTCTAAAGAAAAGGTAAAGATTACCTATACAAAATGTTAAATCTTCAATAATTCGATCATAAACAGCCAGACCAGTCCATAATAAGTAACCACTGCTACCAAATCGTTGACTGTCGTAATTAATGGTCCTGACGCGACTGCCGGATCGACTTTGATCTTATGGAAAAGCAGTGGGATCGTTGTTCCGACAAGGCTCGAGATCACCATCGCAAGCATTAAGGAAACTCCCACACAGCCTGAGATCAAAAACGAATAGGAAAGCGCATTTCCTTTTATGAAACACACATAGAGTCCGATAAATACAAATGCCATAATTCCAAGAAACAGTCCATTTGCAAAACCAATGCGCATCTCTTTCAAAATCAGTCCAAACTTATCTTTCCGGTTTAAATTCTCATCCATCAGCACACGGATCGTCACCGCCAGCGACTGGGTTCCGACATTTCCTGCCATATCTAAGATCAATGACTGGAAACACATCACAATCGGGATCACTGCAACGACCGTCTCAAAAATTCCGACAACCGAAGATACCACCATTCCCAAAAACAGCAGGATGATCAGCCACGGGAGACGTTTTTTCATACTCTGAAACGTTGTCTCCTCCAAATCTTCTTCTGCAGTAAGACCGGCTAACTTCGCATAGTCCTCTCCCATCTCTTCATCCACGGCTTCCACGATGTCGTAAGCTGTGATGACTCCTAAGATTTTTCCTTCCTCTGACAATACCGGAATGGAATCCTCTGCGTAGTCTTTTAACCGTTCGATACACTCACTGATTTTCTCATGTGCTCCCACATACGGATAGGAAGTCGAGATCAGATTGTCCAGATCCTGATAATCTCTTGCCACGATCAGGTCTTTTAAGTCGATTGCTCCATAATACTGCTCATTTTCATCTACTACATAGATCGTTGAGATATTATCGTTCTCTCCCGCCTGACGGATCAGCTCATGCGTAGCCTGACGGATGTTCAGATTCTTTCCTATGACGATAAAATTCGTTGTCATTTTGCTACCGATCTCATCATCTTCATAAGATAAAATCAGTTTGACATCTTTTTCCGCATCATCATCCAGCAGATCAACGATCCTGGTCTTAGTGTCCGCATCCAGATTCTCCAGAACATCGACCGCATCATCGGAATCCATCTCCGAAATGACCCTGGCGGCATTTTCCAGATTGATCTCCTGCAAATACTCTGCCGCATCCTCGGTATAGGAAAGGATTTCCGCAATATACTCCTCTCCAAGCAATGGATAGAGTTTTTTTCTTTCCTCCGGTTTCATCTGCTCCATTGCATCCGCAATGTCGCTCTCATGATAATCGGAGATTTTTTCGAGCAGTTCTTCTTTTCCAAGATTGCTTCGGAATAATGTTAATAATTCTTCTACATAAGTCGGTTCTTTTAATACTTCTTTTTGCATTTCTGCCTCCTGTTCTCCCTGAAAAAAGGGCATAAAAAACCACCGCTTTACTTCCAAGCAGCATGCGTAAGTTCCTGCTGTTATAGTTCATGACAATAGATTGTCCGCGAAGCGTGCACTCTATTGTATAGGCATGTAAACCGGTGGTTTCAGAAGGCATATTCTATTATCACAGAGGTCAGACGCCCACAGACATCTGCCCTGTGCCAAAGCATTCAGAAAATCCATCGGTTTTATTCTTTCGCCCCGCACTATCACAACTGTCCATGAATGTCACCTCCTAAAAAATTTCCATTGCTATTATATAATCGTGACCGGAAATGGTCAACTCATTTCTGCCTCATTTCTATCTGTCTTTCATAAATGCTTCGATCTCGTCCGGATCACGGATAATTGCCTCTGAGAGACACTCACAGCCGTTCTCTGTGATCAGAAGATCATCCTCGATACGGATTCCAATCTCCCATTCGTCAATGTAGAGTCCCGGTTCATCAGTAATGATGGCACCCGGTTGTAATGTTTCATTGCAAACCGCTGTGACATCATGCACATCGATTCCAAGATGATGGGATACGCCATGCATATAATAAGTATCAATCTCGTCCTCTTTTTCGATCAGACCGAGTTTCATGCAGCCTGCTGCAAGCACTTTCTTTGCAATCTCATTTAACTCTTTTAACGTCATGCCCGGTTTTGCAGTCTTTGCAACCTCACGGTTTGCAGCTAAAACAATGTCGTAAACCTGTCTCTGGCGCTCTGTGTATGTTCCGTTTACCGGATAAGTTCTTGTGATATCTGCGCAGTATCCGCGGTATTTTGCCCCGAGATCCATCAGCAGTAAAGAACCATCCTCACAAATGTCAAGGTTTGTGTCGTAGTGAAGCATGGTTCCGTTTGCACCGCTTCCTGCGATGGTAGGGAATGCAGTTCCCTCCGCTCCGTTATAGCGGATCATGTATTCAAAATCAGCCTGTGCCTGATATTCTGCCATTCCCGGCTCTAAATGTTTCATCACATACTGCAATGCTTTATCGGTAATGCCGATCGCCTCCCGCACAAGTGCTACTTCATCCCCGTCTTTTTGCATACGCAGTTCTGCGATCACCTGCGAAATATTTTTCACTGCATGTCCCGGATATTTTTCTGCAAATTCTTTTGCTTTGATCATATTGTAATCCGGCATGTCCTCAAACTGATATCTGTAACAGTCAAAATACAGGCTGTCGATATCTTCCCTTGCCATCATGCGGTCAACAGCGCCCTCAAAAGAATCTAAAAACATCACATTATCGATACCGGAAATCTCTTTTGCCTCATCCACTGTCACTTTTCTTCCGTACCAGCGCTCCTGTGTCGGGTCTGCTTCTTCGATAAATAGAATCACCTGCTCCTCTTTCAATGTCTTTTTCATCAAAAGAATCATATGGTCTCTTCTTAATCCTGTCAGATAAAAAAAGTTTCTGTCTGCCTCAAATGGTGCATATTCATCTGCACTCACATGGCTCTCAATCCCGGAAAATAAGATCAACGCTGACTGTCTCTCCATTTTCTCAAAAACCTGTTTTCTTCTCTCTGCAAAATTCATGGTTGTTCTCCTCTTTTTTCAATCATCTATTGACAGAAACTCAAATCGTATTTTCTGTCATAATAAAGGCAGGTTCTTTCATCTCTGAAAAAGCCTGCCCGAAAAACTTATTGGTTGTCACCTATGCCTCTGCGCTCATCTGGATTCTCGTTGTGATCTCTTTTACTTCAGCCATCAAAGCAGAATACATCTCCATCTCGATTCCAACCGGCGACATATGCGGATGCTCCTGTTTCATACGGTATGCCTGTACCAGTAAACTTCTCTTCACATCTTCAAGTTCTAAAAGCTGCTCTCTGCTCATAACCAATCTCCCACATAACATATTTTCATTTGCAGTGCACTATATCTCGTACGTGCGCCTCAACTATAATAGCATATATGGTAGATTTTAGCGCATGAAATTCATCGGCAAAAGTAACAATATTTTTTCTGACATTTGGCACATTTGTCTATTGCCTGAAAAATTTTCATCACTTTTTACAATTGCATCAGCGTTTGCAGTGCCTCATTTTCTACAATACATTTTCCGTGTTCTTTTATAAATGCAATTTGTCCGACCTCAGCATAACGGCAATTGTTATATTCTACAATTGTAAACGCAAATGGCCGTAATTCTTCCCTTGAAAAATGGATCAGATCCATCACAAGATAGTATTTTTGCTGGAATTTATAAAGACTGCTTGTAGGCATTTTTTCTGTAAATGGTGCCAGACGGATCAATCGCAGCATTTCATCCAGACTGGAAAACTCCAGACTAAACGGAACCGATGTCTCAAAAATTTCATTGTCCTCTTTCTGCTCAGTACCATTTGCATCTTCTGTCTCTGTCTTTTTTGCATCCTGGCTGTGCTTTGCCTTATATTTTTCGAGGAAATCATCGATAGCACTCTGTTTTTCCTCTTTATTCATCTGCCGAAATTCTGATAATTTTTCCGGTGCGAGCTGGTTCATCAGCTGTCCGACCGTATCCACAAGATTCTTAAAACTCATCTCGGAATCTCCGCCAAACGTGATCGCCATGCTGTGATCCTGCAAAAGTTCTGCCTTCACTACCGGTGAAATATTCTGCATACTGATATTGCCCTGCTCCTCTACCAGTTCCACCACCGCACGCATAAACTCCTGCGTCACCTCGGTATTTCCAATAATCTCATCAATATTGTATCCCATTTCACGGATTTCTTCTTCAGACAGTGCACATCTGATCTTATTTTCACCTAATCTCTCAATTTCCATATGTATTACCTTCTAAAACATCTTTCCGATGCTTTGCAATCCAAAAATACTTTATACCTTTCGAATGGCTTTGCATTCTTGGAATGCTGTTTCTTCTTATAAAGAATATGTTGTTATTTTCACAGCTATTATCCTATTTTTTTATGCATTTGTAAATAGGGTTTCGATTCCACATATCTGCCACAAAATAGGTCAATGCTGTCCATGTATACACGGAATAGAAAATGCCGTACTCATCAACGCCGTCCTTTAAAATTTTCTGTGCCTGCTCTTTTGTCAGAAAAGAAAAGCCGTCAAAACACTCGCTTCCCTCTGCACCGTCCTGTGACATACCTGTCAGAGTATCCCGGTTCAACACGATTTTCACAAGTGCGTTGCTCTCATCCGTCATTCCCGGTGTGCTGAAAAGACATGGATTGATCACTTCCAGTTCATCTGTATCCAAAACCTCAATTCCGGTTTCTTCTTTCAGTTCTCTTTTCGCAGTCACAAGCAATGGTTCGTCTTCCACCTTATCTGCCGGATCAATCAGTCCCGCCGGGACACTCAGCAAAAATTGTCCTGCCGGATACCGGAATTCACGATTCAGCAGGAGCTTGGGCTCACCGTTGGATGGATTCCAGATCGTGATGCAGCTCACCGCATCTGGAAGCATATTTTGAAATTCTTCCGTAGACTTCACTGCCACAAGATCATCTGCGCTCCGTCTTGTTGCATTATAGTAATGTCTGCCCTCGGCATACTGAAGATCAAATACTTTGATAAACTTTGTTTCCAACAGCGTTTTTATATTCTGTTTTGTGATTTTGGGACGCATAATAAACTTCCTTCCTTAACCGATGATTGCGAAACTCCTTTACACAATACTTTACATTATTCTATATTCAGGACTTTTATAAAAATATACTCTGTTTCATTTTTACAATAATTTACACCCGATAGCGGTTCAGGCAGGAATAAATCTCCTGAATTCTTGGGATTGCGTATCCACCGGAGATAACGCCATGCTCTGCGGCAAATACCATTCCTTCCTGCTCTAACTTTTGTTCTAACCACTGTGCCGTTTCTGAAATGGTACGCTTTCCATCCACCAGATATTCCACAGTATATTTCAAAAGCAGTCCCAGTGCCGCCGTCTGCTCGCTGTCGATCAACTGCTCGATATAGCGCAGGTCGACATTCTGTTTTCCAAGCATAAAGCCATCCACACCAAGCGTCTTTACCTTCAAGTGCTCCGGCTCGCCTTTTTTCACTTCTCCGCTCCGGTAGTCCCTGCGTTTTACCGCTCCATTCCTGTCTTTTTCCATGACACGGTGGCTATCCGGTAAAACAAATGGTTTTGCTGTCTCCTGCGCAATCGGAAATTGTCCACACAGTTCCTTCGCTTTCTCTGTGATATCCACAGGTTCGTACTGATCCATCTGGATCACAGTGTCTGCAATGTGGAAAAATGCCCCTGAACTTCCCGCAACCAGAATGGTGGAAATTCCTGCTTTTTCATACAGATCCCTTGCTCTGGACAAAAACGGTGTGATCGGCTCTTTGTCCGGACTTACTACTTTCTGCATAAAGGCATCCCTCACCATAAAATTGGTTGCTGAAGTATCCTCATCCAACAAAAGCAGTCTGCTGCCAGCCTCAATCGCTTCCACGATTCCAGCCGCCTGGGACGTGCTTCCACTCGCATCAGCAGTCGAAAAATCCTTCGTATCCCTGCCGTTTGGAAGATCATTGATAAACATGGAAATATCTACATTTTTGATAAATCTTCCATCCTCAGAGCGGAGCTTTTGTGCCGTTTCATCTGCGATCACATATTCCCTGCCATCTCCGGCAATATGATTGTATACGCCTAATTCCAACGCATTTAAAAGCGTAGATTTTCCATGATAACCGCCGCCTACGATCAGGGTGATTCCTTTGGGAACTCCCATTCCTGTAATCTTACCCCGGTGCGGCAGTTCTAATGTCACGCGCATTGTTTCCGGAGAAACAAATTTTACAGACTGCTTCATTGGCTTGGAAGAGATACCGCTCTCCCTTGGCAGCACAGAGTCATCCGCCACAAACGCAGCCAGCCCAAGTTCTGGCAGCTTCTCACGGATTGCCTGCTGATCTTCTGCCAGTTCCACAACCTCTTTTACTTTTTGCGCATTCAGATTTTTATAATAAAAAGACTGCTCCACGCACTGTGGCAGATATTCAAATAAGATTTTTTCGAGTTCTTTTGCATTGATCGTTCTTCCATTTGCAGGAAACCCAACTGCAAATCTGGCGGTAATCTCTTTTTCACTGATTTCACATGCTGTCCTCTGCAGCACTTCCTGTCCGCAGTGTGTCACTGAGATCAGCCCGCTTTTCCCGGAACCCTTCGCTTTAAAGTTAAACTGATTCACTTTTGCCGCAAAATTGCGAAGCAGCTCATCCGCCAACGCGGTTCTTGTCAGCTTATCTTTCATCGCAAATGCCGGGAATCCGGCTGACTTCGCATCCACTGTCACCCTCACATCCGACGGTGCCGCAAACGGATCGCCCTGCACATGGTCAATTGACAATATGTATTTGGGGAACTGGTAACTTCCGCGCAGGGACTTGTATAATGGGTAACTTTTATGGTCTATTGTTTTTAATTGTGATTGTAGGTCGTTGTATGATTGCATGGAGGGACTCCTTTTTGTATTGTGTTTTTATGAAATTTTTGTGCTATTTGCTCGTCTTTCTTATTTGCAAATATGTACCGCCTCTAATTAATTACTTCATTTGACTGAAAACTATGAAAAAGCATCAAATAGGTTTTCTTTATAGTATCCATGATATCATATAAATAACTTTATTGGGCAGATATTTTTATAGATATTACAGAAAGTAAGTTATTTTCATTCAGCAGCAAAACACTTGCTGCTTTGCTGCTGAATGAAGTGATTCACGAATGAACAGGCTCCTTTTACAATGCAAAAACTTAAAATGAATTTTTTTCATCTATTAGAATCACTTTTTACTTGTTTTTTAAAGATAAACTCCCTTGCCCCTCATGAATAAGGGGCAAGGGAGTTAAAAATCTGAATTTTATGTAGGGTTACTTTTGACATCTACATAAAATTTAATATAAATGTTTCCTTTTTCGATAGTATGTAACACCGGCAAAACCGGATCCTAATAAAAACAACCATGCTGCCAATACCAAAAGATTATCGTCTTCGCCTGTCTTAGGAGATTCATTTTTCATTGAATCTGTCTGTTCCGTATTATTTTGAGGCACGGACTGCGGATTTTGATTTGCAGGATTTTGATTTGCAGGATTTTGATTTGTATTCAATTCCTTAACATCATCATCCGGCTTCTGGCTTTCACTCTGCTGAATTGCAAACGCAGTACTTGCCGAACCATCTGTCCACAGAATTTCCAGACTGTGTGTTCCTGCTGTCAGAGTGTCCAGATAAGAGGACTTCAACGTAACAATTGTGGATCCGGACTTAGCTTCATAATTCTCTGCTCCAATCTGCACACCATCTACCTTAATTCCGGTAAATTTAGAAAAGTCGCCATTTCCCCGGACTGTGAGGCTGTTACCGCTCTGCAGGGCATAGCTGCTTCCTGTTCCTTCCGTGATTGCATAAGGAGTTTTGATTTCTCCCTCCGGAGTCTCTGCTGCTTTTTTTGGTATCACAACATCCGCCGCTTTAATCGCAGTCGTTCCACCTGCATCACTGAAATAACTGCCACACTTTGTACAAATCCAATACTCTATATTTCCATCTGTCGTCTGAGTTGCCTCTTTCGCATCAACCTTAGACAGTGTATGACCACCACGATAACTGCCGCAAATATTGGAATCCAAAGACTTTGTATCCACTGCTGCAATCTGGTTTGAACCTGATGTTCCGCTATCACCTACACCATTAAGTACCGGATTCTTTTCCTGATCAAAAGCACATCCTGCCGTAGTGCCGCCATCATCATATCCGATAAAACCACCCGGTGCAATTGTTGAATGTGAACCTGTCACAGTACCTGCCGCACTGCAGTTCTGAATTTCTCCACCAAAATTCGTACCGGAAAATCCGCCGGTTTTTGGCTCCCAGCCTGTAACCGTATTCGTTACATTACTATAGGAAACACTGTTACTAATCTTTCCTTTTTCCAGATATCCGACAAAGCCTCCTGTATTCCAGTCTTTTGCCGTAACATCGCCATAAGATGCACAACGCTCTATTTCCACGCTGGCGTCGTACCCAGATACACTTCCGGCAAACCCACCGGTTGCCCATCCTCCGGACACGCTGCCTTTGGCGGTACAGTTTTTGTAGGAGCCCAGGAAAATATCTCCGATGAATCCACCACTAATGCGTGTTCCTATCACAGTAACATCCGCTGAGCAATCTGAAACATTGGCATAGCTTGCTGAACCAAGCAGTCCGCCGGCCTTCATTTCGGAATCCACTTTTCCGGTTCCCTGACAGTTTTCCACTCCTATAAAAGAAGCACTGGAGCCTCCTAATATTGTCAGATTACCAGCCAGCACTCCAGCACCATAAGTGTGTGCACTTGAATCCGGGGAATCTCCGGCATAGATAGCAGCATTTTCAATACAAAAATTTTTCAGTACCGTTTCGTCAGATATAGCTACCACGGCACCAAACAATCCTGCACAGACGCCATTTCCCCGTTCATCTACATATAAGCCTGTAATGATCTGATTATTTCCATCGAAAAATCCCGAAAAAGAGTGAGAACTCTCATTTCCATAACCGATAGGAACCCATCTTTTTCCGCTTAAATCAATCGGAGCGGTCAACTTAAAATACTCACCCGAATGAGTTTGTTCAGGTATTCCTGAATTTACTTCTTTCGCCAGCTTTGCAAGCTGTTCTGCAGTGGCAATCTGATATGGATTATCCTTTGTACCGGCTCCGCCAGCAAAATCAGGCGCAGCAAAATCTGTCCATTTCTCTGTTGCAACATCCGCCCGGGCAGTTGTCGGTGCCAGTGTAAGCACCATGAATACTGCCAGCAGCAGACCTAATAATTTTTTCTTTGTTCCGAATGGCGTATTTCCGGAAGCTCCAGCATACTTGATTTTCTCTTTCATACTCAATACTTTCCTTTACTGTAATTTATTTGAATATATTCGTAAAAATATTCACATAATCCTATTTTATCTGCAAAAACAGCTTTCTTCAATCCGTCCGGCTCAAGCGGTTGATTTTTGGCTCAAGTGGTTTTTTTGCCAATGCCGGAGCACTTCTTATCTACTCCATCGTTGCCAGATTGATCGTAAATCAGGAACAGATTTTGAAACTGCAGCAGCAAAATCATCAACTGGAATTGCAGACTGTCCATCTGGAACAGTATTGTAAGCAGTTACCGGATCATTCCCTGATCACGTTCTGTGAAAATATCGCTGCAAATATCGTTCTGTCCCATTATGCACAGGAAGCAGAGCGTCTTGGCATTGCTTATTCTGTGGTCGCAAATATTCCGGCATCCTGTCCGGTTGAGGGCCATGATCTTTCTGTTCTTTTTGGAAATCTGCTTGAAAATGCAGTGGATGCCTGTGTGGCTTCTAAGACAACTGCCCGAAGCATCTTTGTCCGGGCAGTTTATGAAAAAGGTTCTCTTTGTATTGCGATCGACAATACTTTTGATGGTAAAATTATGCAGGATCCGGATGGAACTTTCTTATCCTCCAAGCATGCCGGCAAGGAATTAGGTACTGTTTCCGTCCGGACAATTGCTTCAAAATATCACGGTACCTGCCGCTTTGACTGGAAGGATCAGATGTTTTTTGCATCCGTGATCTGCTTTGGAAAATAGAGGTTTTTTATTGTTTTTGCTATTTTATAATTTTAATTGACTTTTTTACTGTCTGTAATAATTCATCATTTGCGAATGAATTGCTTCAGGCACAATCGTTTTAGAACGCAGATAACCACAGAGATTTTCTATCATATCCCCGGATATTCCCATTCCCCACAGTAACGGAACCATTATTTTTTATCCATAAATTTCATCCGCAGTACCTATAAAAGTATAGTACATTTTCCACGAAAACCTCTGTAATTTTCTTCCAGTAGTTTGTGTCAAGTAATCGTTGGCAACTTCTCTTGTTGTTTTCCTTAATGTAACTATTATTTTTGAAGTATGCTTTGATCCATTGTCCTGCTTCACTTAAATCTTCTTCTGTCCGATCAGAATTTTTTATGCTATTTGCTCATCTTTCTTATGTGCAAATATATCCCACCTGTATTAATTACTTCATTTGACTGAAAACTATGAATATGCATCAAATAGGATTTATTTATAGTATCCATGATATGATATAAATAACTTTATTGGGCAGATATTTTTATAGATATTACGTAAAGTAAGTTATTGTTCATTCGGCAGTAAAACACTTGCTGCTTTGCAGCGTAAAGAAGTGATTCACGAATGAGCAGGCTTCTTTTACGATGCAAAAACTTAAAATGAGTTTTTTTCATCTATTAGAATCACTTTTTACTTGTTTTTTGAAAGATAAAACCCTGCATAATCACTGGGATTATGCAGGGTTTACCGTTCCCTAATTATAACATACCAAGTAATAACCGGGAACTACAGCTAGACCTTTTACGCTAAACGTAAATAAGAATTATAACATACCAAGTAATAACCGGGAACTACAGCCGCCTACGCTCTTTTTGGAAAGCTTTTTGGATTATAACATACCAAGTAATAACCGGGAACTACAGCTTCTCAGCACATTACTTTTATTGATGAGAAATTATAACATACCAAGTAATAACCGGGAACTACAGCTCATATTTTATCCGGGAACTCTGTTGGGTAATTATAACATACCAAGTAATAACCGGGAACTACAGCATATTTATAAGGCGGTGAGCGGATGAAGGGATTATAACATACCAAGTAATAACCGGGAACTACAGCTACGTTTTAATTGGAGATGATAAAAATGAATTATAACATACCAAGTAATAACCGGGAACTACAGCGTGTTCCTCGAGCGTGAGAGCCGGCTTGAATTATAACATACCAAGTAATAACCGGGAACTACAGCATCAGTGTGCCCCGACTATAGCCGGAATTATTATAACATACCAAGTAATAACCGGGAACTACAGCTGTCGAGCGAGAACTGCGAGGAATTGATGAATTATAACATACCAAGTAATAACCGGGAACTACAGCCTGCCACTGGCAGAAGTAGCCAAGGCGCAATTATAACATACCAAGTAATAACCGGGAACTACAGCTTTAGCTGGTAAACAAACAAGAATTCATAATTATAACATACCAAGTAATAACCGGGAACTACAGCGCTTGAAAAGGGTAATGATTTGCAACAGAATTATAACATACCAAGTAATAACCGGGAACTACAGCATATCACTCGTTCTCGAACCCATGTAAATAATTATAACATACCAAGTAATAACCGGGAACTACAGCGAAAACACGACCCTTATAGAAAGAGAGGAAATTATAACATACCAAGTAATAACCGGGAACTACAGCGGACTACTACTACGGAGAGGAAACCAAAGAATTATAACATACCAAGTAATAACCGGGAACTACAGCTGTGTGTGCTGCCTCTGCTGCTGCCCCTGCATTATAACATACCAAGTAATAACCGGGAACTACAGCCAGTTGTAATTGTGATTGCGAATTTGGATAATTATAACATACCAAGTAATAACCGGGAACTACAGCTGAGTTTGTTCCGGTACATCTTGAAAATTGATTATAACATACCAAGTAATAACCGGGAACTACAGCGATTCCTTGTGCTACTTTTCCGAATCCGATATTATAACATACCAAGTAATAACCGGGAACTACAGCTGCACTCAAGGAGATACGAGCAGGAGACCAATTATAACATACCAAGTAATAACCGGGAACTACAGCTGAATGTGAAGCCTGCTGTGTAGTATCCCATTATAACATACCAAGTAATAACCGGGAACTACAGCCCCCGATTGATATGTTTATTACGTTTCTGAATTATAACATACCAAGTAATAACCGGGAACTACAGCAGATGGCAAACAAGCAGTTAATCAACGGAAATTATAACATACCAAGTAATAACCGGGAACTACAGCCCGCCCATCTGTTTTCAATGGTATCAGACTATTATAACATACCAAGTAATAACCGGGAACTACAGCTATGGGCGTTCGCCTTGTCCGTCCTCGATAATTATAACATACCAAGTAATAACCGGGAACTACAGCATAGGATAAGAACCTATATGCACTTTTGGATTATAACATACCAAGTAATAACCGGGAACTACAGCTTTTGCAAGTTAAACTGAAAGAGGTGCTTGATTATAACATACCAAGTAATAACCGGGAACTACAGCTGCTTTCTCTGTTGTGACACCTCAATCATTATTATAACATACCAAGTAATAACCGGGAACTACAGCCCTCTGTATGTGTCAAAAGCCAATTTCCTTATTATAACATACCAAGTAATAACCGGGAACTACAGCTGCCAATGCATCTTGTACGTGTACTTTCCCATTATAACATACCAAGTAATAACCGGGAACTACAGCGTTGTAACACCAATATTACCGTGTATGTGAATTATAACATACCAAGTAATAACCGGGAACTACAGCTATCGTATCCTCTTCTAAGGTCGGGTAAGATTATAACATACCAAGTAATAACCGGGAACTACAGCTATCTATAGATGTCTATGTGTCAGTTCGGTATTATAACATACCAAGTAATAACCGGGAACTACAGCGAGCGGTTGTAGTGATGGGGCGATTCACAAATTATAACATACCAAGTAATAACCGGGAACTACAGCTGCTGCGATTGCGTTAGTGTTCATGTGGTGATTATAACATACCAAGTAATAACCGGGAACTACAGCATTACATGTTGACGTTGTTTATTGTTCCGTATTATAACATACCAAGTAATAACCGGGAACTACAGCTAAGCATAGGTCTTAATTCTTCATTAATCGATTATAACATACCAAGTAATAACCGGGAACTACAGCTGCGTTTAAATCCATTTCACCAATCCCCCAATTATAACATACCAAGTAATAACCGGGAACTACAGCCCTTCTGCTTTCAGCAATCACATTCTGTGTATTATAACATACCAAGTAATAACCGGGAACTACAGCAGACAAGGAGGTGCTGCCATGCGCAGATTTATTATAACATACCAAGTAATAACCGGGAACTACAGCTAAAGTTCTTCTGAATAAGTGTACTGTACAATTATAACATACCAAGTAATAACCGGGAACTACAGCGACTGCGGAATCCGTGAACTCATAATCGGGATTATAACATACCAAGTAATAACCGGGAACTACAGCTCTTGATTGTCCTCCCCTCCGGAGGTACTTATTATAACATACCAAGTAATAACCGGGAACTACAGCTGAAAATCCTACAAGTACGAAATCTATGTGATTATAACATACCAAGTAATAACCGAGAACTACACCCCTGGTCTTGGATTGACAGGAAAAGCAGCGAAATCCACTCCGTTTTTATGTAACCATTTTGCACCACACTTTGCCATAAAATCATTGGGATCATCTCCAAATAATCCAATAACCACACAGTCTGAGCCTTTCGGATTTTCATAATAAGTTCCATAGAAACCGTCTTTTTCGATTTCAAAAAATTGCTTTTTCACAACCTTTAATGATTCAATCTTATTGCATTCTACATTTATTTCTACGAAAAAAATAATACTTTAAATAAACGCGATCATATATAACGGTAATGTAATGATACCATCATCACTTACACCTATATTACCATCAACAAACTTGTATCCATAAGGAATGTCTGCATTCATTTTCAAAATAGATTTTAAGGAATTAGCCCGCGTATTTCCACTTTTAACCTCAATCGGAACTACCACACCATCTTTTTGGATCATAACATCAATTTTTCTCTTGGTTGTCTCATTTTTATAGAAATATAACGGATATCCTTTCTTGTAAAGTGCATCTGCTATGGCACATTCATATATACCGCCTTTTGAGTTTCCGAACAACGTATTTTCTACAATATGTTGCTTTAATGAAAAATCTTTCATCGCCATCAAAAGAGATAAATCCGTTGTGTATGCCCTGAAAAAGTCATCTCTTGCATAGTCATCCAGATCAAATCTGACATCTGTTACCAGTTTGCATAAATGCACCATATCCGCACGAAGCAGCCACTCAATACTTGAAAAATATTTTTGTGCCCGACCACCATGCTCGACCTCTTTATATTGAAATTTATGGTTTTCCTTATCCAGTAACTGTTTTGCAAGAGAAAGATAACACTTCTCTGCTTTTACCTTTTCCTCAGCTGTTGCATAATGTGCTATGTCATACTGGTATCCCTGTAAGAGGCTGCGCTGTATCCTGTCAATTTCCCTAAAATCTTTTGTGTCTATATATTTCTGTACTGCCTCTGGCATACCACCTATTGCAATGTACTGTCTGTAATAATTCATCATTTGCGAATGAATTGCTTCAGGCACAATCGTTTTAGAACGCAGATAACCACAGAGATTTTCTATCATATCCCCGGATATTCCCATTCCCCACAGAAACTCTTCAAAATCAATCCCATACATTTTCAAATAATCAACATATCCAACCGGATAAGAAGAGGCACGTTTGTAGTCGATTCCAAGAAGTGAGCCAGATACAATTACATCATATTTATTATCTATCGCCCAAAATTTAAGTGATGTGACCGCTTCCTGACATTCCTGAATTTCATCCAGAAAAATCAATGTTTTTCCAGGAATAATTTTCTTTTCAGGGAAGCGGAACCGCATACCCATAACCATAGCATCTACGGTAAGATCTCCAGAAAATATCTCCATCGCAGAAGGCATCTGTTTAAAATTAATTTCAACCAGTTCTTCATAATTTTCTTCGGCAAAACGTTCAACGGTATATGTCTTTCCTGTTTGTCTGGCACCCTGAACGACAAGGCACTTCTTATCCTTTGTGTTTATCCAGTTTTTCATAAAATTTGTTGCTTTTCTTTTTAACATAAGGCACCTCTGATCAACATAAATAACACTTTTTAATGTAAATCATCAACATTTTAGGAAGATAAAATGTATATCTGTCAACATTTTAGAAAAATTATATCATTAATTTGAATCGATGAAAAGGATTATTGCAAATTTCATCCACAGTACCTGTAAAAGTATGGCATAATTTCCACGAAAACAACTGTAATTTTCTTCCAGCATGTGCTATGATGATGACATAAATGTAGCAACACGAAAGACATTCCACTGCACTTTTCCGTAAGCGCTGCGGATTTATGACACACAGAAGGAGGATTTTATGTACGAATTTACAGAAGACTGTATGCTTCATATTGATGCAATCGATGAAGAACACAAGCGTCTGTTCCAGATGATAAATGAAGCATTCGAATTAGTTGAGAAAACAGAGGATGTGACAGCCATCGGTCAAAGCCTGATCGCAAACCTGAAAGATTACGCAGCTACGCACCTTGCTCATGAGGAGGCTTATATGGAGAGTATCCATGATCCTGAGCTTCCTCTCCAGAAGACAGAACATGCTGCATTTGCAAAGACGATCAACGAATTTAAACTGGATACCACATCACCACGCAATGCCAAGAGATCGTTAAATGAACTTCTTACTTACCTCGTGCACTGGCTTTATCATCATATTTTAAGCAGCGATATGATGATCGGGAAAATGATCCCTACGGAAGAATCTACAGAGGATCCATTTGCATTCACGGACAAATACAAAACCGGCATCACATTTGTCGATGATGAGCACCGCAAGCTGTTTGAGATCATCAGTGATACCAATGACCTCATCCACGACCAGCTTTTACATGATAAATACGATGAAATCATGCGTCTGCTGGCAGAATTGAGAGATTATACGGAATTACATTTCAGCGAGGAAGAGGCTCTGATGGAGCGCATCCATTATCCTGAACTTCCTTCACAGAAACGGGCACACGCTGCATTTGTAGACCGTCTTGTAAATATCGATCTGGATGAAATGGAGGATCTGGATGACAACCAGCAGGTATATCTTCTTGATCTGATCCAGTTTTTACTGAACTGGCTTGCAAACCACATTCTTGCCTGTGATAAAAAAATTGGTGAATATATGCGCGAAAATCATATTTCTGAATAAGCAGGAACGGTTGTATGGGTTTTCACCCGAATGATAAAAGATCACAAGTCATCCGGTCAAAAACTCATACAACTTTTTTTATTTTCTTACTTGACAAAGTCAAGTATTGGTTTTATACTGTGTGCAGTTGGAAACGTAAATACTCAGTTTTCGATATGAAAATTGGATTTCGCTTTGCGATGTAAGGAGGATTTATGCTAATATCAACTCTTTCCTACTATACAACTGAACTATATAAAGAATTTGCTGCTTACACAACAGAAAAGCTCCATGAGTTAGGTCTTAACTTTGGTCAGATGTACTTTATCATTTATGTGGGCAAACATCCTGAGTGTACCCCATCAGAACTGACCAGCGCCTTAAAACTGGACTGGGGACATTCGCAGCGCTCCGTTGCGAAACTTGCAGAAGATGGTTTTCTGATCAAAGAAAAGAAATCCGGCCGCAGTTACCGGTTAACCTTAACCCCTCTTGGGAAACAGGCTTTTGATGTCTGCCATCAGGTACTTTTCGACTGGGATGCCACCAAATTGACCGGTCTTACCAATGAGGAGCAGCAGCTCCTTTTTAATCTGCTGTGTAAAATATCAATTCAGAAAGTGTGAGATTATGTACGAAACAATTCAGACTCCCTTCAATTATGGAGGATTAACCTTAAAAAACCGCATTATTTTTGCCCCTACAACATTCGGTTTATCGGATGAAGATTACTTTGAAAAAATACGCCGGATCGCAGCTGGCGGCTGCGCTATGATCATTGTCGGAGACGTTCCGGTTGGAAAAAGTCATTTCGGAAAATCACTTTTTGACAAAAAAGGCTTTGCATTCTATGAAAAAGTGATCGGAATCGCCCATGACAATGACTGTAAGGTATGCGCCCAGCTTCATCAGTCCGATTCCAATATCAAAGCCATGTTAAAATATGTTCCGGGCGTGCTCACAAAACGGATCAGCATGCAGGAACTCCGCCCTCTTTTAAATAATGAGGTTGCTCCATATATTACGAATATGCCTCACAAAAAAGTAAAAGAGATCACCTCTGCTTTCGGCACTGCCGCTGTTCTCGCAAAAAAAGCAGGATTTGATATGATCCAGATCCACGGTGACCGTATGTGTGGAAGTTTCAGTTCTTCCATTTACAACCACCGCACCGATGAATACGGCGGAACTGCCGAAAACCGTGCCCGTTTTGCAGTGGAGGCTGTTTCTGCCGTCCGCGAAAAACTGCCGGATATGCCAATCGATTACAAGCTTGCCGTCCGTCAGGAGAATCCGCACTACGGAAATGCAGGTGTTATCGAGGATGAGCTGAAGGTATTTGTTCCAATGCTTGAAAAAGCAGGCGTTACAAGCTTCCATGTCACACTCGCAAACCATTCTGATCTTGAAAATACTATTCCACCGAAAAACCATCCGTATTTTGGTGAACCGGGATGTTTCCTAAAATTCTGTGATGAGGTAAGACAGTACACCAATCTTCCGATCTGTGGTGTCGGCGGACTTACCGATCCTGATTTTGTGGAAAAACAGCTTGCCGATGGTCGCATCCAGTGTGCTGCCATGAGCCGCCAGTTACTGGCTGATCCTGACTGGGTAAACAAGCTGAAAGATGGTCATGCAGACCAGATCCACCGCTGCGTCCGCTGCAACAAAAAATGTCTTGGCGGGCTGATGCAGCATCAGGGAACACACTGTATTTATGAGAAATAATTTTAAAAAAAAAGAATGCATCCGGATTAATTTCCTCCGGATACATTCTTTTTTATTTGTTCTTACTTTTCTATTTCTTCTTAGTGTTTTGGAACGATCTTCTCAATTCCACCCATATATGGCTGAAGTGCTTTTGGAATGTTGACGCTACCGTCCTCATTTAAGTTGTTCTCTAAGAATGCGATCAGCATACGTGGTGGAGCAACAACTGTGTTATTTAAGGTATGTGCAAAATATTTGTTTCCGTCTTTTCCTTTTACCCTGATCTTTAAACGTCTTGCCTGTGCATCTCCTAAGTTTGAGCAGCTTCCAACTTCGAAGTATTTCTTCTGTCTTGGAGACCATGCCTCTACGTCGCAGGATTTTACTTTTAAGTCAGCGAGATCGCCGGAGCAGCACTCTAATGTACGGACCGGAATATCTAAGCTGCGAAACAGGTCAACGGTGTTCTGCCATAATTTATCATACCAGATTTTGGATTCTTCCGGTTTGCAGACAACGATCATTTCCTGTTTCTCGAACTGGTGGATACGGTATACACCAGTTCGATCATTTCCTGTTTCTCGAACTGGTGGATACGGTATACACCACGTTCCTCGATACCGTGTGCTCCTTTTTCCTTACGGAAACATGGAGAGTAAGAAGTCAGTGTGTATGGTAATTTTTCTTCATCGTTGATCGTGTCAATGAATTTACCGATCATGGAATGTTCGGAAGTTCCGATCAGGTAAAGATCCTCTCCCTCGATCTTGTACATCATAGCATCCATCTCGTCAAAACTCATAACACCTGTTACAACGTTGCTTCGGATCATGAATGGTGGTACACAGTAAGTAAATCCACGGTCGATCATGAAATCTCTTGCGTAGGAGATCACTGCGGAATGGATTCTTGCGATATCACCCATTAAATAATAGAAACCGTTTCCTGCAACTTTTCCTGCTGCGTCAAGGTCGATACCATCAAAACGATCCATGATATCTGTGTGATATGGGATTTCATAATCCGGCACAACCGGTTCACCGAACTTTTCAATTTCAACATTTTCACTATCGTCTTTTCCGATAGGAACGCTTGGGTCAATGATGTTCGGAATGGTCATCATAATTTCCTTTACTCTTGCGTTTAATTCACTTTCCTTTGCTTCCAGTTCCTTTAAACGTTCTGCATCGGCATTGACCTTTGCCTTTACTTCTTCCGCTTCTTCTTTCTTGCCCTGTGCCATTAATGCACCAATCTGCTTTGAAAGCTTGTTACGGTTTGCTCTTAACTCATCGGCTTCTGTCTGGGTTGCTCTTGCCTGCTCGTCCAGTTCAATCACTTCATCTACCAGCGGAAGCTTTCTATCCTGAAACTTATTTCTAATATTCTGCTTTACAATTTCCGGGTTTTCTCTTACAAATTTTAAATCTAACATTTTCCATAATCTCCATTTCAATTTTTCAATTCATTGCCATCATACAACGTTTTTTTATTCATTTCCAGTCTTTTATATAATTTTCCCCATAATTAATCTACGGAAACATCTTTTTGAATCGCATCATTGACTTTTCTGCCTAGATCAGCATCACCCATGCGTCCTGCCACAGCCTGCTGTAATGCCTGGTTTTCCTCATCGCCCAGCTCAATGTACGACTTTCCGTCAACAACCTCTTTAATGTAAGCAAAACAGCCGTTATTGCTGTGCATTACATTGATAATATATCCGTTATTGACTTTATCCAGCATACATAATGCGAAGCTTAACCTTCCACCCATTTCATGAAACGCATCATACTTCACAATGCCCACCTTCTGAAATGTATACTGCATTTTTTCGTAAATATCTTTCACTGCCGCACTGTTTTTCTCACCGACTGTCCGGATACTTTCAATCTCATCGAGATGTTCATGAATCAGACTCTCAATCGACTTTCCATCTGCACCTTCCATAAAGGAACGGTATTTCTTTTTTAACTTTGCTGCCTTACAAAGCGCAACAATTGCAAGAATCAGCGTAATCAGGCTTACCCCGGCAAGTCCCAAGACAATATACAG
>OGDJ01000417.1_pt1 | contig 27921 bp, 27 predicted proteins | sample 1570401 | NCBI WGS metagenome assembly OGDJ01 (sample SAMEA2582185, study PRJEB24529) | metagenome | biome: Human gut stool | place: China | collected 2011
GGCGGGCGGCACGGCGGGCAGGCAGGAAGCCGAACAGGACACCGATGCCGCAGGAGATGCCCACGGCGATGGCCGCCGCGTCCGCCGAGGGGGTGACGTTCAGGGTAATGTCCGTCAGGATATACGGAAGGATCTGGTTGATGATGGCCGAGACGATGTAGCCCAGCACGATGCCGAAGCAGCCGCCCAGCGCCGACGTGACGCCGGCCTCCACGACGAACTGGGTCAGGATGGTGCTCTCCTGTGCGCCCAGTGCCTTGCGGATACCGATCTCACGGGTGCGCTCAGTGACAGACACCAGCATGATGTTCATGATGCCGATGCCGCCGACCAGCAGCGAGATGCCTGCAATGGCCGTCAGGACGCCCACCATGACGTTGATCATGGAGGACATCTGCTTCATGGCTGCGCTCAGGCTCATGACGTAGACGTAGTCGTCCTTGCTGACCAGCTTCTTGATGCTTTTTTGCAGATACTCCTGCGCTGCATCCGAGTGGTCTGCATCCTGCAGCACGACGTAATACTCGCTGACACTGCTGGTGTTGTTGACGCTCATCAGGGTGGTATAGGGAATGAGAACAACGTCGTCGTTGCCGCCCTCGTACTGAGAGGCGGGTTTGGAGCGGCCTTCCAGCACGCCCACGATGCGGTACTCACTGGCGCCTACCTTGAGGGTGCTGCCGAGGCCGTTGCCTCCGAAGATCTTGCGGTCCACATAGTCGCCGATGACACAGATATTCTTGTTGTCTATCAAATCGGTGTACTGGATGCCCCGGCCCTTGGCCACCTTGTAGTTGTTGATGGTCGTGTAATCTTCGTTGACACCGCTGATGCCGGTGCGGCGGTACTTCTCGCCCGCCACCCGCAGCGTGTCGCCGCCGGCACTGGCAATAGGCGAAAGACCCTTATAATACTCGGGCTTCTGGTTGATGATGTTATACACATCGCTGACCTCCACCGTGCGGGTGCTGGCGGTCATGACGTTGACGGCCAGAATATCGCTGCCCATGTCGGAGTAGAAGTCCTGCATCATGTTGGTCATGCCGTTGCCGAGACCGACGATGACGATGACGGCCATGACGCCAATGATGATGCCCAGCATGGTGAGGAAGGTGCGGACTTTGTTGCTCAAGACGTTCTGGACGGCCTGTTTGAAGGTCTCCTTTATCATGCCTGCGTCCCCTCCTCTCCGGCTTTCGGGGCCGACATCATGAGGTTCGGCTGAACGACCGCCTCGGGTGCGTGGGCGTCGCCGTCGTAGACGACGACACCGTCCTCCAGACGGATGATGCGCTCAGCCTGCACGGCGATGGAGTTGTCGTGGGTGATGAGGACCACGGTGTGGCCCTGTTTGTGCAATTCCTGAAGCATCCCCAGCACCTCCCGGCCGGTGTGGGAGTCCAGCGCACCCGTCGGCTCGTCGGCCAGAATGATGGGCGGGTTGCGGACAAGGGCGCGGGCGATGGACACACGCTGCTGCTGGCCGCCGGAGAGCTGGTTGGGCTTGTTCCGGAGCTTGCTGCCCAGACCCACCTGTTCCAGCGCTGCAATGGCGCGGCTGCGGCGCTCGCTGCCGCCTACGCCCGCGTAGATGAGGGGGACTTCCACATTTTCCAGCAGGGTCAGCTTGGGCAGCAGGTTGTACTGCTGGAAGATGAAGCCCAGCTTCTCGTTCCGGATGGCCGCCAGCTCACGGCGGTTCATCTTGCCGACGTCGCTGCCGTCCAGCAGATACCGGCCATGGGTGGGTACATCCAGACAGCCGATGATGTTCATGCAGGTGGATTTGCCGGAGCCGGACTGGCCCACGATGGCCACGAACTCGCCCCGCTCTATCTTCATGGAGATGTGGTCTGCCGCTTTGACGAGGGTGTCACCCATCTGATAGTACTTGCAGACCTCGTCAAACTCGATCAGGGCGCTCATTCGTCGCCTCCTTCGGCAGACACCATCATGGTGCTGTAGAAGTCGGTCGCACTGACGCTGGAGTTGTCGTAAGCGATGGTATCGCCCTCCTGCAGGCCGCTCTTCACTTCGATGTAATCGTCATCGCTGATGCCGGTAGCCACCTTGACGTAGACGTAGCCATCGGGAGCGGTCATAGAAGTCTCAGCATTGGCAGCGCTGGGCGAATCCTTGGTCACCAGCACATAGCTGCCCCGGACGAGGGCGGCGTTGGGCAGGGCCAGAACATTCTTGACGCTGGCGGTAGTGATCTTCGCAGTGGCGTTCATTCCGGGCAGCAGCTCGCCCATATCGTCGATCCGGACGGTGACAGGGTAGCTGGTGGAGCCGTTGGCAGTAGTGCCTGCCACGAGGATGCTGCTGATGACGCCCTTATAAGTCTCACCCGGGACGGCGTCGGCGGTGATCTCCACCTCCTGGCCAACCTCAAGGGAGCGGATCTTCAGCTCGTCCACGTTGAGCTTCATTTCCAGATAGCTCATATCGTAGATGGTGCAGAGGTTCTGCATGGCGGTGTCGTTGGCGCTGAGCTTATCGCCGGCCTTGACCTTCTTATCCACGATGGTGCCGCTGATGGGCGCATCAATGGTGTAGTGGCTGATGTTCCGCTCTGCGGAAGACATCCGCAGCTCGGCGGAGCGGAGATTGTCGGCGGCGTTCTGAGCCTGCTTGTCCAGATCCTTGCCGGTGATGCGGAGGAGCACATCGTTCTGACGGACGGTGCTGCCCTCCCTGACGCAAAGCTCGGACACGGTGCCGGAAGCAGCGGCCACGACGGTCTCCTCGCGCTGGTACGCAAAGTGGGCCGAGTTGAGGGAGCTGACACCGTTCACCTGCGCCACTGCGGCCTGCGCGGTGGTCAGGCTGCCTGCGTTAGGAACAGCGATGGTGACGGTGCAGGTCATGAGGCTGGCGTCACCGGAGGGGTCTGCGCCCGACACCGAGCGGATGGTGCCGTTCAGCACCTCAAAGGTGGTGTCCGGCATGACCTGCGCGGCCTGACCGACAGCGAAGCTCTGGGCCTCGGCGGCGGGGAAATCCACAGCCAGCAGCATCACCGAGGTATCGCGGACGGTGGCGACGGTCTGCCCGGCCTGCACTGCATCGCCTGCGGCCACAGCAAAGGAGCTGACTTCGCCGCCGATCTTCGTGCGGACGTTCCGGGCGTCGGCGGCATCATCGTAGCTGCGCTGGGCCTGAGACACCGAAAGCTGTGCGCTCTCGAGGTCGCCCTCCACATCCGAGCTGTCGATGACATAGAGGACATCGCCCTTCTGGATGGTGTCGCCCAGCTCGAAGTCGGCGGTGAGCACCGTGCCAGTGACGAGGGACTTGACGGTGTAGGAATCGGCGGCGTTGATGGTGCCGCTGCCGTCGTAGACGTTCACGATGTCGCGGCGTCCCAGCTTCTCCTGCGTGTAGGCAAGGTCTGCCGACGCACTGCGGCTCTTGCGCGGCACGATGACCGCCACCAGCACCGCTGCGGCTGCGACCACCGCGATGCAGCGCTTTTTGTGGGTCTTGATAAAGTGGAACACCTTATTTTCTCCGCCGGTATTCTCCTGCGGAGAGGCGTCCTGTGTCTTCTTGTTGAAACCTAGCATGAAAAGCCTGACCTCCTGTGATGTTTTCCTGTAGATCTGTGAAAAGGAAGAATGCCTTCTTCCTGCGTTCATCGCTCTGCGCCCTTCCCTCTGCACCCTCAAAAATCATCCCACCTGTGAGATACTGCACGGATCAGCTGCGCAAATCAATGTCATGATACCATCTTATAAAACGGACTACAAGAAATTTTTCCTGCACGATTTGCAACTTTTTTGAAAATTTTTCCATCATCTCTGTGTCTGGAAACTGGAACATCAGACAGAGCTTTCGGATGAAGAGTTCATCAACTCGCTCCGGCCCTTCGTGCAGCGGCTTTTGGGATACAGTCAGAAATAAGACCCCGACCTTGACGATCGTCTGCAATGAGACTTTCACCTGCAAGAGCTGCAGGCGGGTCGTCATCTGCACCCGCTATCCCCTCTTGCATCCGTTATCCAGCCGTTCCAGTGTGCAAATTGTGCAGAGCCAAAATCAGCCCCTAAAAACCGCACCTGATTTTTATACAATGGGGTGAAAACGAGCCGGTTTCACCTGCGAATGACACACCCGACACTACCAGTTTATACCACACATCAAATATACATCGACAATTTGATTCTTGGCAGGGATATGGACAGCCAATTTATATATCATTGCGCTCAAGAAAACCAAGGCTGCCAACCCATAATTTTCTTTGTCAAGAGAGCTGGCACCGTCCAGCCCTCTCTCTTTTTGCTAAAGTTTCCGTCTGTGCAACAACACGAAGGATTTCCGGGTATTGCGCATCGGCACCAGCATCCGGGTGAACAAGTAGAGTTTCGACAAGCCCCGGCTGGAACTGGCAGAGAAGATCGAGGCAAATTTCTATTCCCAAGACCTGACCCCGGCAGCACCGCAGCCCCGGCAAAACGAAAAGCCGGCGGCAACAAAAATCTCCGGTAAGGAGATCCTTGAAGCCATCCGGCTGATGGATGCAGAGGAACGCAGAGAGTTGACGAGAGCCTTGTTCGCCTAACTTCTCTTCTTTTTATGCAAAGGAAAGCAGGCTGTGCAATCCATGCGCAGAAAAGCCCCCGATTCGGGCAAATGTGCAAACGGTGTGCAGAAAGTGTGCAGAAACTGTGCACTTACTCTCCGACAAATAAAATCGCCCTATTCCCCACCGACTTGACGGCATTGGTTTGAATGACCGCACATCAAAATCAAATCCTATGAAATTCTACTTTTTGCACGGCAGCCTACAGCAAAACAGTTCTTCCGTTTTTCCGTGCCGCCTTCATGGCAAACCGCACTGCATCACGGCTCGTCATTGGATCCACGATTCCAATAGTCAGATGTTTTGGGCTGCGGAATAAGCGCTTCCACCCTCTGCAAAGCAGTTCTTGTGCATTTGCCCCTTCCAGTGTGACCGATACTTTTTGGCTCTTCCCCGGCATCAGCTCTGGCAGGGACAGCGGCAGACGCGCCGTGTACAAAGTGCTGCCTGCTGCATCCTCTACATAAAGATTCACGGGCCACTCCCAGTAGAATGGTGCTGCGCCCTTGTTTGCCACAGTCAGCTCTGCGTAAACGCCGTCTGCACAGGGAGTCAGCTTCAACTCTGTTACCCGGAGCCGATAGCCCAGCTGCTTCAGCACGGCATTATATCCTTTCGCATACTTTATCGATGCCGTTTTGGGGCCGAGAAAACTCATGTGCGATGCCTCCAACAGGTGCAGCGTACGGGGAAGCTCCTTTCCCAGCATATCCTGCATGGAAAGGCTGCTGGTGAACTCGCCGCCCACTGGAGCATCCTGCCAGAAATCTGGCATAGGCGTCAGGGCATTGGGGTCGCTGCCGTACCAGCCACCCTCTGCGATCCATCCCAGCCACTCCATGGTGTCTTTTTCCTCGCCGGTCATATCATTATAAAGGCCGAGGCTTTGTTCTGCCGCGAAGCGGAACGGCCTGCGCATCAGCAGCTTTGCCGTAGGAAAAGCTGCAAGATAATCTGCGGCATATTCGTCCCGGATCGTCTCGTCCGGCATGGATACCAAGCCATCTTCGCTTTTGATGTGCCACTCGCCCCAGTGACCAAGGCTGCCCAGTTCCACATAGGAAGCAAAACCATCCGTGCCCAGAAACTCTGCCAGCGCATAAAGCACACGGTGATGCGCAGCCCGGAACACCACATTAGCATAGTTTGGAGAGTAGCCTTTCCCATAATCTGTATCGTACCAACTGCCATCCTTCGTCTGCGCATAAAGCCAGTCCGGGATATCCAGATGCGTCTCTTGTCCCGGCACATCGCAGACAAAGCGGAGCACCAGATGGATTCCCTGCTCCCGCAGTGAGGCAAAGTCGTATTTTTCGCTGATTGCCTCCCACGCATACACGCCCTCTTCCGGCTCTGCCTCCCGCCATGTAAGTTCCAGATAGCGGAGCGCTGCATCGCCTGCCTCTGCGGTATCGATCATCGGGGCATAACCGATCTGGGCATTGGGAAATGCGCTGTCGTCCGCAGCATAGGTCCTTGTCTTTGTGGTCGATGTGGTCATTGCAGCTCCCATCCACAGCAGACAGAGCCCTGCCGCCAGGATCCTTGAAATTTTACCCATGATACTCCCCGTTATACTGGATGAGGGTGACATCCTGCACCCCCTTTACTGCGCGGATACGGTCTGCAAATTCCATATTGGGATCTTTGCAGAATACCTCTACCGCCATCTCGGTGTTTTCGCCCCGCATGGTCTTGGATTTGACCGCATACTTGATGCGCCCCAGCGCCCGGACGATGTCGTCTCCGGCCTCGGTCCCCACATAGTGGATCACCGCAATGTACACCCGGCCTTTGGCCTGCCAGTGGGAGAACAGGTAAATCATAACGATCATGACAGCTGCCGTGACCAGCCCCAGTGCATACATTCCGGCACCCGCCGTGATGCCCGTAGTGATAGACCAGAACAGATACAGCAGATCCAGCGGGTCCTTGACTGCGGTGCGGAAGCGGACGATGGACAATGCACCCACCATACCAAGGGAGATGACCACGTTGGTACTGATGGCCAGCGTGACCATGCAGGTGAGCACGCACATACCCACCAGCGTAACTGCAAAACTGCGGGAGTAGACCACGCCCGTATAGAATTTGCGGTAGACCAGATAAATAAGGATGCCCAGCGCCAACGCCGCCAGCAGCGCCACGGCAAGCTTCGGCGCATCATACTGGGTAAAGGCGTTCAGGACAGATTTTTTGATAAAGTCTTTTGTGCTCATGGTTCTTTGCAGATCCTTTCCCCTCAGGTTTCGTTCCAGTATTCAAACCCGTGCCGATAGGCGGTCTTATCGCAGCACAGCACATACTTGGAAACTGCAGTCAGCTCCTGCGCACGGGGCGGGAGGATATCCCGCACGACCTGCGGCAGATACTCTGTAAATTTGACTTCCATTACCAGTTTGCCCGGCTCCAGCACCGGCAGGGTGGGAAGCGTGGAGTCAAAAATGTCCCAGCTGCCCACAGCTGCCCGGACATTCTGGTCAAATGTAACGCGCACCGTGCCGGCATCCATGATCCACGGTTCGCGGTCGTAATCCACGATGACCCGGGGACGGAGCACATTGCACACACACTCGGTGTAGAACTCCTGACACAAACGGCGGGGACTGTGCAGCAGAAAGTCATAGTCTCCGGCGAGAATCGCATCAAACTCTGCGTGGGTCAAAGGCGCGGCTTCTTTATAGATATAACTGCCAAATTTTTTCTTTCGCTCCAGCTTGATGCTGCGGTCGCTGCAGTTATAAATGCGGATGCGGTATTTCTTGCGCAGCAGCACACCGGCATCTTTTTCCTCGTAAGCAGTATTCCAATAATCGTCAAAATACAGGCTGCGGATGAAGTACCCTCCCTGCTGCGCGTGAGGATCCAGATGAAGCACCGGAGCCAGCCGCACAACCAGCTCTGCCTTATCCGCATAGGAAATAAGATATTTCAGCTCGTGGCGGTATTTTTCTCCGGTGCGGGAGGGCGGCGGGGCCAGCAGGCTCCTGCCCCGCTCAAACAGGCTTGGCCCGGTGTGCTGCCCCGGTCTACTCTTCATAGGTATCCTCCACGATGCTGCCGTCCGGCTGGACGTAAAAACAGATCATGCCATAATGCTTGCCGACCTCGGTAACATAATAATCAAACGCATCCTGCGTGTAACCGGATGCATTCGTTGCGCGGACCCGCAAAAAATATTGTCCAGCAGGAAGCGTATCCATTGTAAGCTCTGGCAGGATCAGATTTTCCTGCCGGAAGAATACTGTGTTAAACAGATAATCTTTTGCAAGTTCGACCGTATAACAGATTTCCTCGACCTTAAAATTATAGGAAGGATCCCAATTCAGATGTAACTGACCGTTTGCTGCCTGCGGTATGCCAATGTAAAATGGCATGGGCCTACGGTAGCTCTCCCAGTAGTAATTATAGTTTTCTTCGATCTCCGGCCAGATGCTCTTCAGAACATCTTCGTATTCGGCATGCGTGATAGGTACATACATCCGGTCCGGCATCTGCCAGACATACGTTTCCGTCACACTTCGGTAATGTTCCAGCATGGACTGAATGCGTTCCTCATTCATGTAAGCATAAAGCTCCTTCATGGCAGCATCCAGCATATCACGGTAACTTTGTGTTTGCAGACAGCGCCGGAACAATACATTGCCCCAGTAGTTGCTCACGCCGCGTTCCCAGCTTTCAGAGTCCGAGAACTTGATGATCTCACGTTCCCGGCGGCGGAGCATACCGTCATTGTCCCAGTCCCAGAGATACCATTTGCTGGAGTTTTGTGGGCTGTACAAGTAGACATTTCGATTTTGAGTGTCTGTGTTGCCGGTCAGCAGCTGAAATGCCATCCAATAGGCGATATTTTCCTTGTCAAAGTACGTTGCAAAGAGCTCATCCTCCATGGACGACGTTTCATCGTTGAGAACTTCCAGCATTTCGATCAATTTGGAGTGGTCACTGTCTCCCTTTATTTCCAGCCGCGCCTCAAATGCAGTTTGGTCATATGCAGGGTCCGTTGAGAGGCGGATAATATCTTCATAGCGCAAAAATTCAAAGGAATTGATTTTATACAGTTGGCCGTTTGGATCTGCTCCATGCGTCTTGAGCGCGGTCTTATTCAGCTGTTCGACCTGAGTATACAGTCCATAATCTTCAAATACACCATTGTCGCTGTCGGTCAGGTCTTTGACGTACAAATGCACGAATTGGGTTTGAAGGCCCATCATCTGGTCGATCCCCTTAATAAGGTCATAGGCCATCTTATTGCGGAAGCGCAGACCCTCACCCATGTGCTTATTGAGGGCGATGGTGCGCTGACCGCGCCAGCTGCCCTTGTTTTTCTTGAGCTTTATTTTGTAGTTTTTCTGAGCATTCTCACTGGAGGTCTGACCGCGTATCTGAACGGTGGCGTTTGGGGTCAGGGTATCATATCCAAGCTCTCCCACGACTGGGCCGTTCTCATCACCGACCTGAAGCAGAGCGGCGACCTGATAGCGTGGCACCCCCATGGCCTCATAATCGTAGACCGAATAATGGTTGATCTCTGCCCAGCTGTGGTTTGTATTTTCGCTGTCGTTGCCCCGGCTCACGGTCAGGTACATCGTCACCACGCCGCTGTCATCGTAGACGTTGTACAGCTCTGCATTGTCGCGCAGGTGGACACTGTTGATTTCAGATGCGGGGGCCTTTTCCACCTTATCGACCGCTTTGTCCTCAGACGCCGCCTGTGAGCCGACAGCGCTCTCTGTACTCCCGGCTGGCAGCACGGCACAGCCTGCACACAGACCGGCAAGCGCCACGCCCAGCCCCAGCACCCTGCGGCGCGGGATCAGTTTCTTATCTTCCATCTTTTCTCTCCCCTCAAGAAGCACTATGTTTTGCACTCTTCGTCGGCTTTCGCTTTTTATGTTCCAGGAACAGCCCCAGCCGGGTGAAGCGCCCGGCTTTTGTTTCTGCCACAATAGGCTGCTGCCCCAACACCCGATAGGGCAGGTTGGCCGTAAAGACATCCAACCGGAACAGCGTTACTAGATAAAACAATGCCGCCCCGATCAGGAAGCCAAATCCGTAAAATGCAGGGTCAAGCGCCATGGAAAGCGCCGTAAGCCCGCTGGCAGAGACAGCAAACACAGCGGCAGCTGCGACAGCGCCGCCGTAATCCGTGAAGTAAAGCAGGATCATCAGGATGGTGTTGCCCACGGCGTAAAGGCCGTACCCCACACACAGGGTGCGGAAGTAGCCATGCATCAGGTCGTTGAACCCAAGAGGCAGCAAAGCCAGCAGAGTGTTCTCCAGCGAAAGTACCGCCGCTGTGACGAACAGCTGTTTGAGGGCAGTGAACCGGAGTTCCCGGTTCAGCACAGCCAGCATCTCTTCCTCTGCTGTGACGATATCGCCCACAACGCCGCCATCGTTGAACAGGCTGTAGTAATTCCGGTATTTGGGGTAGAAATTGACCTCCACTGACACCACAAAATTTACGCTCGTGACGAGAATGGTCAAAAACGCAATAAGGGCAGGCACATCATAGTACGGAGCCCCATAAAACAGGCCTTTGACCTGTACGCCCGACGGGCCTGCCCAGCAGATGACAAGGTGGGCAAACAGCCCGATGTTGGTGCACAGCCCCGTAAAGGCCAGCGGAAGGAACGCATCCACCCAGCGCAGAAACGCCCAAGGGCTCTCTTCACTCTGCGGGAAGTAGCGGTAGAGCAGCACTACATCCCAGACCATCATCAGGCCGTAACCCATGGTCACAGCAAAGAGCATTCCTTCCAGCACCGGACAGCCCAGCAGCACCACCAGTACGAACCCCAGCCCGAACGCCAGCACAATAGCTGCCAGAAACGAACAGAGGATGCCCCGGTAGTCCTTGATGGCGGTCAGATAACTCATGGCGTTCCAGTTCACGATCATCTCTGCAAAAAGCCACAGGCAGAGCAGACCCTGCAAAAGAGTTGCTCCTGAAACAAGCAGAAACAGCCCATACAGCGTGCAGCCCAGTACAAGCATCATGCTGCTGGAGCCCCAGAACGAAGGCAGGATGGTCTGCTCCTGTTCCTCATACAGCATATCTGCCAGATACCGTGTTACCGGCATGGAAAAGAAGCTGGTGACCGTAAGGGAAAACAGCAGCGTATAGGTGATCATGCAGACCAGCAGATCCTGCTGATCCCGCGGGGCGCCCGCCCAGCTGCAGAGCAGCAAAATACCAAGCTGAAGCAGAACGCCCAGCAGCATGGGGCCGGTGCAGATGATGCCCGCATAGCCGTAGGCCCGCAGGGAGGCAAACAGTCCTTTGCGGCGGAACAGCTTTTTCAATTCAAATCCAATTCCTGCCATGGTTACTCCAAGTGATATTCCTTAGCTGTTTCGTCGTACATTTTGCGGTAGTTAGCCAGCATCTGCTCGTGGTGAAAGTAAGCATCCACCCGTCTTTGGCCAATGCGCCCCATCTCTTCGCGGCGGGTACGGCTGGCACACATTTTCTCCATCGCATCGGCCAGCCCCTGACGGTACATAGGGGGTACACAGTAGCCTGCAATGCCGAACGTATCCCCCGGGGCGCCTTCCAGCAGTTCCCGGCAGCACCCCACCTCGGTGGTCACACAGGGACGGCGGGCTGCCATGGATTCCAGCACAGAGAGCGGCTGTCCTTCTGAAATGCTGGTGAGGATGGTGAAGTCCAGCTTCTGCATATACTGCACCACGTCTACACGGCCGGTGAAGATCAGATTTTTGAGCTGTAATTCCTCCACCAGTGCATAGCACTCTTTAGCGTAATCCTCATCATCCACGCCGCCCATGATGTGCAGCCGGACGTTGGGTACCCGGGAGGCCAGTTCAAAGAACGCATAGATCATGGTCTTGACGTCCTTGATAGGAGCCAGACGCACCACTGCGCCAATATCCACCCAGCCATCCTCCTGTTTGAGCGGGATATTGCAGAACCGCTCGTACTGGACGCCGTTTGGGATAACGATGCACTTTTCAGCATCGCACCCCATCTCGATCTGCGTCCGGCGGGCATTATAGAACAGACTGCTGACCCGGAACGCCCGCCGGTAGATCTCCTCAGAAAGGACATAGAAGAACCGGATCCATCGGCTCTTGAACGAGGGCACCACCCACTCTGCACGGATGATCTCCTCCTCACGTTCGCGGGTGTAGATGCCGTGTTCCGTAAGAAGCACCGGTGCATGGTTCAGGCTGCCGCCCAGACAGGCCAGCAGACCGCCGTAGCCGGTAGAGATCGCATGGTAGACATCCGCTTTCGGCACCCGGCCCGTAAGCAGATAGAGTACCGGCAGCAGCATCGAGCGCATGGTATGGAACGCATCCGCATAGGCCACATAGGGATACTCTCTCATGCAGATGTCCGTGAACAGCTCCATGAAGTCCCGGCTCTGCAAAAAAGAGAGCGGGTGGACGCCTTTTTCCTGAAACAGACGGTACAGCACATCCCAATCCGGTCTGCCCAGCCGTACCAGTTCCCGCAGGGCGGTGCGCTCGTCTGCGGTAAACAGGACCGGATGCCGCTCACCGTGGAGGCGGAGGGCATCATCCAGAAAAACCTCCTCCACCTCTTTCACGTTGGGCGGCAGCTCATACACAAACTTTCCCCGGTCCTGCGCTTTGGCACCGATGACCCAGAGGGAGAACTCCTGCTGAGGCATAGCCTGAATATAAGCGTGCATCCATGTGGATACGCCGCCGTGGACATAGGGGTATGACCCCTCCAGCACCAGACAGATGCGCATGGTCATGCTCCCTTCTTTTCAATGCGGACTGTGTCGGCATTGACTTTGAGCAGATAAAGATCTCCGGTCAGGCGGGTCAATTCGCCGCCCGTCACTTTGCTGGGAGTCCCCTCATTGGCGCGGAAGAAAAGCCATGCTTCATCGGCAAAATTACCAAGGTGAAGTGTCCACGCAGTGTCGGTGCTGTCCAGCGTGACCGTCAGCTGTGCATACCGCTGGATGGCAGCAGAGCACTCGGTGCCGGTCTGCCTGCGCAGATCCGGTGCAGCGGCACTGAGCCACTTGAGATAATCTTTCAGACCGCCCTTATAGGTTTCCCAGCCTTCCGCAGCACCGCGGTCCACATCCAGCAGATCGTCCGGGTGCATAAAGTGGGTGCTGACGTAATGCATATTCAACTCGCTCATCGCGGCCAGCCGCATATAGGTATCTCCCACCATACCGCCGGATATGATGCGGGGCTGCTCCACGATACCGTCGCTGGCCACACCGAATTCCTGCACATAGGGCAGGGATGTGCCATCCTCAAAGTAAGTGCTGGCAATGGTGCGGATCTGGGACACTTTGCTGCCCAGCACCTTCCGCCCTGCAGCGGAAAGGATGTTGGAGGGCGGCACATAGACACTACCCTCTGTGTTGGGCAGCACGGTCTTTTGAAAATCGATCAGTTCGTTCATCGCTGCCACAATGGCATCCTCGCTGGGCCACTGACGGTAGCTGTAAAGATCCTTGTAATCCGTATCGGACAGCACCAGCGGCTGATGGTTGTAGCCGTGGAAGCCCGCTTCCCCTCCCTGCTGCAGCAGCAGACTGCCATAATATCGGAACTGCTGGGTGTCCGGCTGACGGACCGGCGTACTCTGGGTATCGTCCTCATAGTTTTCGATCATGACACCGGTAAAACGGATGGAGTATTGCTGTGCAAGCTTCATAAGATCCGGCCACCAGACCTTGGAATAGAAATCCGCAATACTCATCCCGTAGTCCCTGCGGATATAAGTACCATCGCCGCCGGGTACCGGAGATGGAAAATCGTCCAGATAGAACACCGAGCTGTTGATCACCGGGTAGGCAGCGGCATCGCACAGAAGGCTGAAGGACGCTGCATAGATGCCGCGCATGATTTTATCGTAGATGCCGATGTTGTCCACCACCACCCTGCCGGCACCAGACTTTGTACCCCACACCAGCGGAACGCCTTCGTCCCCCGTGCGGGCATAGACTGTGGCTTCCTCCCTGAGGCTGACGCTGAGGGACGACTGGAACGGGTCGCTGAACTCATACCGCTCCCCGCCGCCCAGCATAAACTCCTCCGCGGGAACGATGCTTTCTGCGGTCTTATACTCCCAGGAAGAGGACAATACCCCGAGGTTGGGCGAGACAGCGTCAAAATATGTTGTTTTCTGGGGCGTCATGGCAAACAGGACGCTGCCGCCGTCCTTTACCCAGTTCATCAGGTCGATCAGGCGGCTGCCTAACGCATCCAGATCGCTCATGAGGACCACAACGGTTTTATACCGGTCAAACTCCGGGATGCCTTCAAGAGAGGTCGTGTGTACATCCACAGCCTGCGTACTCACTTTCATATCCAGCAAGATCCGATCGAACTGCTTTTTTGCAAGGTCTGTACTATCCTGACCGGAATCGTAGAGCAGCAGGCAGGTGACGGGCTGGCCGAACATGGCGGTCTGTGCAGGCTCGACCTCTGTCCGGGGGAGATAATTGAGCTTGAATTTCGCTGCTTCGTATTGAATGCCGCTGCGCTCCGCAAACAGGATAGCAGCCATCGCCACGAATACGGCCCAGATGATCAGCAGCTTTTGCCAGCGGAACGCCCGTAGCCGGGAAAGGATCTCCTTTATCATTGCTGTTTCCCCTGCCAGAACCGCACGATCTCGCGGCCCTTTGCACTGAGGTAGACCTCCTTTTCCTCGATTTGACCCAGTGTTTTTCGGATAGCCTCCCCATCTCGCCGCGCTGCTGCCAGCCGCAGGCAGAGCACCCACGGCGCCTCGCGCTGGGGCCAGCGCGCCGTAAGCTCTTCCAGCGTTTTCTCTGCGCGGTCATACTCAGCAAGACTGAGCTGCACATCTGCCAGCCTGCATTCCAGCGTACAGCTGCGGCGTCCGCCAAGGTTTTCCAGCCGCTTTTTCATCAGCTGCTCCAGCTGATGGCGCTGGATCTCTGCGGCTCTGCCCTGTACGAAACCGTCTTTCAGATAGCTTTCCAGATAATTGCAGTATTCTTCCAGCACTGCGGCATCGTCCGGGGCAGCGGCATAGCGCTGCTCCAGCTTCTGCAATTTCAGGTCCGCTTCCTTGGTGATCTGCGACAGCGCCGTGGAAGCATAGTGTACCACTTCGCTGTCGTTGTCCATACGGGCCTGCTGAAGCAGGTCATAATAGCCTGCGGGGTCATCCGTCAGCACCGAGAGGATGAGCTTGCGTTTCTGCGCGGGACTGTCAACCAGCAGCGCTTCCTCCAGTGGAACGACCATATCCTCGCCTTCGTCATCCGCCACAAGGATACTTTTGTGTATTTCTTCGTTGATATGCAGCTTTTCAAGTGTCTGTTCCCGCAGGCACCCGCCTGTAAGGCGGTTGGAAGTGTGGAGCAGCAGCACACACAGCGGTCCCCACAGCGGCACAAGAAGCATCACAGGAGCAAAATATCCCTCCACCTCCAGTACCTTGGCCCAGGCCAGCAGCCAGATCCCCCCGCATACGGCCAGATGTACTGCCAGCAGCACAAGACCAAGCCAGAACCCGTTACGCATGCGATGCCTCCTGTTTTGCAGCGCTGATCAGCCGCAGCTGCTCATCCAGCGGCACTGCAGTGACATGAAGCCCTCTTTCATCCAAGCGCCGGGTCAGCAGCGGCAGATTTTCTTCATCGGTCTGATTCATCAGCAGGTAAACGGCGTTGTTTGTTCCAACGCCTGCTGCATCGGTACTGCGGATGGAGCGCCTCACCCGGTCGTTGAATTCGGCCCGGTTTTTGAACGTTCCCGTCACCTGCAGCAGCAGATGATGCGCCATTTTGTCTTCCTGCAGGGTGCAGGCTGTAGCCAGCTGCTCCGCAAACACAGCCGGACGCAGCAGGCAGGTGTCGGGCAGATACCAGTTTTCTCGCACAACGCTCTCGTACTCAAAGGCCCGCACCAGTGCTGTTTCCACCAGTCCGCAGAGGATGCGGAACAGATTCTGGTAATACAGGGTCATCTGCTCTTCGCTGGCAGTATACAGCCCGATCAGTACCACAAGGCTGCCGTTCTGCCGCACGCCTGCAGCATACATCGGACGTCCGGGGAGGAAGCCGCGATTCACCCACAGCCCTTCCTGTTCGATGGCACGGATCACGTCCAGCCACTGATCCACCTCCAGCGAGTATGCCGGCTCCGGCGTCATTCCGGCACTGGCGGCGGTAAGTCGGGCAAACCCCTGGTTCTTTTCCATACGGTAGATGGTAAGGCTGTGGTTTTCCAGCACGTCTTCCATTATCTGCACCGTCTTGCGGCAGATCTCCTGCGGCTGCAGCATATCCAGCTGCTGGGTCACAGCATAGATCTTGCCAAAACTGTCCCGGCGGCCCAGGATCTGGCGGCGGAACGACCGTTTATCCTCCAGCGTATCCTGATACAGTTTCCGGGTAAATTCAAGCCGCTTATGCAGCAGCTCGTTTTCTTCCTGCACGAAACGGGCAGTCTCTGTATTACGCAGCTGCACATAGCCGCAGGACGCTCCCACCACAAAATATATAATGAACGCCAACCAGTTGGCAGGCTCATAAAACAGCAGCATCAGAGTGGTACTCTGCCGCAGATAGCCCGCTGTCAGAGAAACAGATGCCAGCACAGCAGACAGCACACCTGCATTGAGGCCATAGACCGTGCCGATCAGCACAACGAACATCAGCCGGAAATCGACCATCCGGAACTGCGCGTCCGTGCCTGTAATACGCACCAGCAGTTCCGTGGCCAGCCACGCGGCAGCGATCTCCACCAGCCGCAGCAAGAGTGAGCTCCGGCGGATCTTATCCACCATTTTGCGTATAAAGCTTTTTTTCTCTGTCTTCCGGGCGCACCACGCATTATAGATCGCCGGAAGATCATCCAGGATGCTGTACCGTTGGAACCAGCCGTACCTGCGGCGGACAGCATTATCTGCTGCGGGGTAGGTCTGGATCGTATCGGTTCCGTACAGCACCTTCAGCCCGGGCTGCAGCTTTTGCAGCACCTCGCCCAGCTGCCCCTGTGTGTTCCCAAAAACATCCGGCAGCGTAAATCGCTCCGGCTCCGGTGTCCATGTATCAAACACCCGGGCAACGAGATCGGCCAGTTCTTCTGCACAGAGCGCCAGCAGCGGCTGCGCGGCCTGTTCATCCATTTGAACTGTACCGGCAGGCATCTGTTCGAATAGCCGCGCAAACTGATCCGCGCCGCTGGCCGAGACAGCATACAGGTAGGGCAGGCGGAACACCTTGACCTGAAGTTTGCTGGTTCTGGCGTAATGGAAGCAAAGTTCCTCCGCCGCATTGGCCAGCAGCGTTTTACCGGTGGACGGCGCAAATGCTGCCTCCGGCCCTGAGAGGTACAGCAGCTCCACTTCCCGCTCGCGGCAGGATTGCAGGACCCGGCGCAGGCGGTCCAGTTCACCTTCCTGATCACCGTGTGGCAGAAGATATTCAGAAAAATAGACAACGCGGTCAAACTGATAGGTCTCTGCAAGCTGATCCAACAGCTGCCTGCTTTCCAGCGTCACCGTCTTGATCTGGGTGTCCGACAGTGCCTCCCCTTTTGCGCAGGTAGTCAGCACATGATCATTCGGGAATGCCGTCTCGATCCACTCCTGCGTCAGAAACGCCGTAAAACCCGTGAGTAAAATCTCCATTGCATTTACCGTTTCCGCCTGTCCGGCCTTTTTTCAAAGGTTCAAAGGCTGGCGACGCATATTTTTAAGAGAAACATCCTTTTATGATAATGACAATATCATTCTTCGCATAAAATAACAATAGTTTTTCCTGATCCAGCCGCCCGTAAAACGCGCATTTTTTCACGGAAGAAATTTGTGCGGTCTGTACTTATACGCACTCGCACAGACAGTTCTTGAGAAACAAATCGTTTTTATTGAAAAGATTTTGGAACAATCCGTTTCCAGTATACCCGAAAACGCAATGGATTATTATGGAGCAGATGGTTTGCTCTCCTGCGGTAAGTGCCACACACCCAAAGAAGCCTTCTTTGCCAAGGGGCTTGTCTTGATAGGAAAGAACAAGCACCCGGTAGAATGCGCCTGTCATAAAGCCGAACGGGAACAGCAGGAAGCAGCTGTTAAGGAGCAGAAACATCTCGACCTTGTGCGGCAGCTGAAAGCAGAAGGTTTTTCTGACCCGGCACTGCTGGAGTGGACATTTGCAAACGACAATGGTCGTAGCCTGCAGATGCGTCACACACATCGCTATGTGGAGCAGTGGCAGACCATTCACGCAGAGAACATCGGGCTACTGCTCTGGGGCGGTTTTGGCACAGGCAAGAGTTTCCTTGCCGGGTGCATTGCGAACGCTCTGATGGAGCAGAAAGTACCTGTGTGCATGACAAACTTTGCTCATGTCGTGAACGAATTGAATAGTAGTTTCTCTGGGCAGAACAAGGTGGTAGACCGGCTGTGCCGCTATCCGCTTCTCATCATTGACGATTTCGGGATGGAGCGCGGCACAGAGTATGCACTGGAACAGATCTACAACATTGTAGACAGTCGCTACCGCAGCCGGAAGCCCCTGATCGTCACGACCAATCTAACACTGGATGAGATCCGGCATCCGCAGGATACCGTTCACGCCCGAATCTATGACCGCCTGTTGGAGATGTGCGTTCCTGTTTCCTGCATCGGGGCCAGCTTCCGCAAGGAAAGCGCACAGGAAAAGCTAGAACAGCTGAAACTTTTGATCGGATAACCCGAAAATGTTGGAATGCAAAAATTGCCGGGTGAAAAAACACCCGGCTACAAAGAATTGGAGGTCTGCCTATGAAAAGGTATTCCCGGACAAGCTGGAGCGCAGCACCACTTTCCTCATCCTGAAAAGCACCAAAACCGCATCCTCCTGCCGCACCATCTTCATGACCTCTGCACTGAAAGAGGAATTGAAGAAGTGGCTGAATCAGTTAGCGGCAGACGAGATGAAAGATCCGACACGCTACCATGACAACGGAATGCTGTTCCGTCTACCCAACGGTCTGGCGGTGGAGCCGGCACTCATCCGCAAGAAGTTCCTGAAATGGCAGGACGCACACCCGGAGTTCCCTCGCATCGTCTTTCATGGTCTGCGGCATTCCAGCGCGACCTATCAGCTGATGATCTCCGACGGTGATGTGAAAGCCGTGCAGGGAACGACCGGTCATGCCAGTGCGATATGCTGGTGAACACCTACGCCCATATCCAGCAGTCCTCCCGTGTGGAGCTGGGCAAGAAGTTTGAAAGCGGCTTCTATGCCAAGCCCGAAGCCCCCAGCCCGCAGGCTGTACCCGCCGCAGGCGAACCAACCATCTCTATGACCGCTCTGCTGGAACTTTTGAAGAATGCAGACCCCAAAGTAAAGGCGCAGCTCCGTCTGGCTCTGCTGACCTGATGCAAAATTTACCACGCATTTCAAAGCAATCACAGCCTATGCAGGGAATTCCCACGAAAAAGCCGACCGTGCAAAAACCGTGCATTGACCGTGCAGACCCCGATTTTTCGGGGTTACATAACGAAAAAGAGCGTCGAATCAAACGATTCAACGCTCTTTTGTTGGTGCACCTTGCGCACACATATCCGAACTTTTCTCCGCTTTCACAGCTTCCCCGAAAGCGACCGTTTCTGTACCTTCCTTATAGTTAAAGGTAATAAGTACCTTATCATCGTAGAGATAGATGGCATTGATGAAGGTATCCACCAGTGCCTGCCGCTGCTCCGGCTGGGTCATATCCAGCTTGCGGAAGCGGAGCAGCCAGAACCGGACGAACTTTTCTTTCATCTTCGGCTTGGCCAGCCGTTCCTCTGCAATGCGAGCTTGCAGTTCCTTCCGCTGTTCTTCCAGTGCTTCCAGCCGCTCCTTGGTGGAGCTGGTCAGAATGCCCATCTGGATAGCGTTCAGCATATTGGTGATGCCGTTCTTCTCGGCATATGCCGTACATTCACGAATCTGGCCCTCAATAGATTCTTCGCGCTGGTTGTCGCTGGAATAGCGAGCGTAGATCACGGCGGTCATGGCAAGCACCTCTCATTCTACATCATTGAACGGTGGAGCGTTCTTTCAAAGCACTGTTTCGTATAATACGATATACCACAGTTTTTAACCGAATACAATACTTTTTCCAAATAAAAATCGCCATCATTCTCAGGTCGTCCAATTCTGGCTTGCCGACTGCAGATCCACCATGTGGGTGTACAGTCCCTTCCGAGCGTACAGCTCTGCCGGGCTGCCCTGCTCGGCCACGATGCCACCCGACAGCACCACCACCTGATCCGCACCGGCTACGGTGCGCATCCGGTGGGCGATGATGAGGACGGTCTTGTTTTTTATGAGCCGGGATAGCGCCTCCTGAATGGCAGTTTCGTTCTCCACATCAAGACTGGCGGTGGCTTTGTCCAACAGAATGATGGGCGCATCCTTCAGGAAGGCGCGGGCAATGGAAATGCGCTGACGCTTGCCGCCGGAAAGGACGCAGCCATTCTCGCCGCCATGGTCTTGTCCTGCACCTTGTCCTGCACCCGGTAGCTGCCCACCACGATGGCGGCGGATACCGGGATGACCCACAGGGCTGCCAGCGCCATCCGTCCGTCAAAGGCAAACAAGCTCAGGGCAGGCCACCAACACCACATGATAGGTCTTTGCCATTTTCTCAGCTACCGTCAGCGCGCCACGATAGCATACGCCGCCGTGGAACATCACCATCAGTTCCGGGTGCTCCTGTCCGAATTCAAAGTATTTCAATGCTACTCCACCTCATACTCGTTTCTTTTGATATCCGCAGTCGCAGTAGGGTCCGCCGGAGGCAAGGGTATACTGCCGCACAAAGTCGGTCACGCCGCCGGCTTCGCTCATGGCGTAGTCCAGATGGCACAGGGCGGGGGTCAGGTCATAAAGCCCCAGCTCCTGCATCAGCGTGCAGATGCCGCATTTCGTAAAGCGTCCCTCGTAGCCGCTGCCGTCGGGATACGCGTAAAAGTCCATGTTCCACGAGTAGGGGTTGCGGTCGGCGGCTTTCAGAGCGGCGGTGGCTTTCATGGCGGCCATGTCCTTTGCGGTAAACTTGCTTTTTCCGCTCTTGCGGCAGAACCACTTCATCAGCGGCGTCATCTGAGCGTTCTCATAGTATACCGTCAGCGCCTCTGTATCCGGCCGCTGCGGCATACAGAGAACGAACGCCCCCAGCATGGCGCAGCCAATGATGTTCAATTGGAAGCGGTCGGCCTTTTCAAACTCCGGCAATTTGGTGAGGATTTCTTTGTATTTCGGCTTGGCGGTTTTGGTGATCTGCTTTGCGGTGGTTGCATCATAGCCCAGCACCGCCGTCAGCTGCTTTTGGAAGGAGCCTGCAAACACCGCCCACATCCCCATGGGCATCCCTGCATACTTCATTGTCTGCCTCCAAATCCGATCTTCACGATCTGCATTTTCATCCCGTTGTCCCCGATCCTTGCAAGGAATCGGAAAAAGCCGCTGACCGAAGGGTCTTTCAGGTCGCTGTAACCCAGCATATAGCCCCGGCTGGACACCTGCAGGCGGCTGTCCCATGGGGAAAGCTCACTTTTCGCATCCGAAACCGCGAAATATGCCCCCACATCCTTGATCTTTGCAGTCTTGAGCCATGTTTTTGCGATCATCTTCACCGCCGTGCGGTTGGCGGCATCAAAGACCAGTACCCCGCCGGGGAAAGCGTCTGCCATCCCCCGCACCAGTTCCCGGACCTGCTGGGTCGGGAAGTAATAGAACACCCCGGAGGCAAAGAACACCGCCCCGCCGGAGGTATCGATCTTGTCAAACCATACGGGGTCTTCCAGGTCGCAGGGGATGTTTTGCTCCCGCTCCCCGGCGGGCAGTAGCTGCTGCCGCAAGGCAATCACATCCGGGAAGTCCAGATTGTAAATTTTGCATCTGCCGTTGTCGCAGGCTCTGCCGGTGTTATCCAGCCCGCAGCCCAGGTTGACTACCGCCGCACAGGGGTGCGTTTTCAGGTACGCCTGCACCTCAAAGGTAAGGTCGTTCTGCCGCATGGCCACCTCCAGCGCACCGAACCGCTGCATCAGACTGCGGGAGCTTTTCTCCGCCCCTGAAAAATCGTAGTCGATCTGGTCGAGCAGACGAACCGCGGTTTCATCCCGGTAAAGGTTCGGGTACAGCTCCGTACACAGCTTCCGGGAATACAGCGGGAGGATCAGCGTCTCCTGCACGGTGTTTTTCTCGATTTTATATTTCATAGGTTCCTCCCTCAGCGAGTAAAAACAGTCATCATTGCCGCCAGCACTGCCGCTATGACTGCCATGCCTACCGTACGATAGGCACTGCGGATTGCTTCTTTTCGTCCTATGCTTCGTCCTCCTTACACTATTTCACCGCTTTCGCGCCGTAACGCACAGCCAGCCCTTTTTGTTTTTGTGGCTCTGAATCTTGCAGAATCCTGCCTGTTCCAGATATGCTTTCAGGGCAGTATCCGTATAGATGGTCATGCCATTGATGATCTGTGTCCATTTGTCGTCTTTTGCGGTTTCGCCGTTTGCTTCGTTGCAGATGAAAAAGACCCCGCCGGGTTTCAGCACCCGATAGACCTCTCCGAAATTCTGCACAAGTTCCGGCCAGAAATAGACCGTTTCAAAGGCGGTCACTACCTCAAACTGCTCCGCTGCAAACGGCAGTTCTGCCACGCTTGCCTGCTGCACGGTGCACCGTCCCGCCGCAATGGCACCCGCATTGACCTTACGCGCTTTTTCTACGCTGACAGCCGAATAGTCGATGCCCTGCACCTTGCCTTTGGGGCACAGCTTCAACAGCGTTTTGATGTTTGCCCCGCCGCCGCAGCCGCAGTCCAGCACCATGGCATCCGGGGCAGGCTGCAAAAAACGCAGCCCCCACGCCGCCATTGCGCTGTGGCCAAAGTTCATCATGGAAACCATGATCTTCCCGCCAAGGCCTACGGGCTTGCGGGTGTTTTCAAAAAAGGACATAACGCCACCCTCTTTCTATTTACAGTTCACAATGCAATGCTTTTCACGCAGTTCCTCGCGCTGTAGTTAGGTAAAACTAACTTTTTTTGTTCTATAAAAAGCCGCATCTCAGCGGCCCTTCTGCCAAAATAATACGCCCTGCTGTTGTCGCTGTCAAGAAGTTCAGGCATTTTCGGAGATTCCGAAACAGATTTCGTTTTCAAGCCCCCCCAACCGTCACCCCAGTGCCACATCCAGCACCATCATCACGCTGAAGCCTACCGCAAAAAACACCGTGCCAACGTTGGAGTGCTGTCCCTGTGACATTTCCGGGATCAGTTCCTCTACTACAACATACAGCATGGCTCCGGCGGCAAAGCTGAGCAGATAGGGCAAAGCGGGTACTACGATGCCTGCCGCCAGAATCGTCAGCACTGCCCCGATGGGTTCTACGATGCCGGACAGTACGCCGCCCCAGAACGCCCGGCCTTTTTTCATCCCCTCCGCCCGCAGGGGCATGGAGATGATGGCACCCTCCGGGAAGTTCTGGATGGCAATGCCAAGGGAAAGCGCCAGCGCCCCGGCGGCAGTGATCTGAGCGGTCCCGGCAAGGTATCCGGCGTAGACTACGCCCACTGCCATGCCCTCCGGGATATTGTGCAGCGTCACCGCCAGAACCATCATGGTGGTGCGCTGGAGCTGGCTTTTGGGTCCTTCGGCCTGCAAACTGTTCTGGTGCAGATGGGGGATGAGATGATCCAGCAGCAGTAAAAACAGGATCCCCAGCCAGAAACCCACCGCCGCCGGGAAAAACGCCAGCCTGCCCAGATCTGCAGCCTGCTCCATGGCCGGGATCAGCAAACTCCACACCGATGCCGCCACCATGACCCCGGCGGCAAAGCCGGTGAGGGCACGCTGGATGCCGTCGCTCAGGGACTTTTTCAAAAAGAATACACAGCCTGCCCCAAGGCTTGTGCCCAGAAAGGGGATCAGGATCCCCCAGAATGCGTCTTGTATCATGTCGTACCTCCTTGTGGTTAAGCATAACTAACCTCATAAAAAGTATACTGCGCTCCGGCAAAAAGGTCAAGGGCAATCCCGCATAATTCTAAGTGCCGCAGCCGCCGGAACGGTGCTTGAGCCGTCAGGTGGGAATTGTGCGGCGTTGCCCAAGGGCTTTGCGGCACCTTCTGCCAAAAAAATTAACCTCCATGAACAAAAAACAATGCAAAGCGCTGCTGCCGCTGGTGCAGCTGCTCCCGGCGGTGGCGGCAGCAGCTGCCGTGCTGTTTGCCTTACCCCGCACCGTGCCGGTGCTGGCTGCTGTGCCGGAAAGACTGACAACGGTGGTGGAGCAGCCGGTGGCAGCCGCTTCCTCCGAAGCGGAGGAAGAAGTACTGCCCAAACTGCCCTATGCCGACGGCGTTTATGTCGGCTCTTCCCGGGGCTACGGCGGTGCCGTCCGGGTGCAGGTCACCATGGAAAACGGCAGCATCACGGAGGTCGAGATATTGGACGCTTCCCACGAGACCAAGCAGTTTCTGCGGCGCGCCAAGCGGCTTCTGACCACCGTGGTGGAAGCCCAGAGCTGGGAAGTGGATGCCGTTTCCGAGGCCACCTACACCAGCCGGGGCATTCTGGGCGCGGTGCAGAACGCTCTGACCGGCGAGGTAGTCAACAACCCCCTGCCGCCGCAGCCGGAGCCCGCCACACCGCTGGTGGTGGAGGAATTTACCGCGCCCTCTACCTATCTGGACGGCATCTACACTGCCGAAGCTATGGGTTTTGAGGGCGAGATCACGGTGCAGGTCACGGTGGCAGAGGATAAGATCACCGATATCACTCTTCTGAGCGCCGAGGATGAGGAGGAATATCTCTCTCAGGCAAAACAAGTCATCCCCGCCATTCTGGAAGGGCAGAGTCCCAACGTGGATGCCGTTTCCGGCGCGACCTACTCCTCCACCGGCATCCTGAACGCGGTCAAGCTGGCACTGGCAAAGGCGGCGGTTGCCCCGGCAGAGGAAGCCACCCCGGAGCAGGCAGCATCGAAAGAAGCGGCAGAAGTCGTCGCCGCACCGTCTGAAGTACCGGGACCCGATGAAACACCGGTCGCTGCGCCCACCGTGGAGGTGGTGCAGCCGGAAGAAAAGAGCGCCGTTCCCGCATGGCTCAAAGAAATATGGCAGCAGCTTTTCCCGGCAGATGAACCGGCATCCTCTGAACCGGAACCGGCATCTTCTGAGGAAGTGCTGTCGGCATCCGAGGCGGTACTGCCGCCGGAAGAGACCGAAGCCGAACCTGAAACGGAAGGAGCAGTGGAATGAAATACAAGAATTTTCTTCTCCGGGCGGTGAACCTGCTGCTGATTCTGGGGGTACTATGGCAATACCAGCAGGTGGCGCTGGTCCGGGCAGCAGCGGTGAGCCAGCGCAAGCAGGAGATCGCTGAGGTGGAAGCCTACAACGCTTCCGTTTTGCAGGCGCAGAGCGCAGCGCAGGCAGAGCAGACTCAAAGCGGCTACCGGGACGGCACCTATGAGGGCAGCGCCTTTGGTTTTGGCGATGTCATCCGGGTGTCGGTGACCATCCAGAACGGAAAAATGACCGATATTGCGGTGCTGGATGCCTCCGGTGAAGATAAGCCCTACTATAAGCAGGCGCTGCCTTTGCTGGACGAGATGCTGGCAGTACAGTCTGCCGGGGTGGATACCGTTTCCGGCGCTACCCTCACGGCAGAAGGTCTTATCGGTGCAGTCGAGGACGCACTGGGAAAGGCGGCAGGATGATGGAAAAACCACAGACAAAGCCTTTGACGGCGGCGCAGCAGCGTCAGCGGGACAAAAAACACCGCACATGGCTGCGCGCCGGGGTGCAGCTGTTCTTCTTTGTGTCCATGCCGGGCGCGTTCGTGGCCGGGTTTTCCGGGGTAAAGCAGATCTTTCTGCACATCGGTGCGGGCGAGGTGCTCACAGCGGACAGCTTCACGCTTTCTCTGCTGGGGCTGTGCGGCTTCACTTTGCTGTTCGACCGTTTTTTCTGCGGATACGCCTGCGCCTTTGGCAGCTTGGGTGATGCCGTCTGGGCACTGTCCGGGCTTATCCAGAAAAAGCTGTTCCACCGCAAAAAGCCACTCCGTCTGCCGGAGCGGGCGGTGCTTTGGGGGCAGAAGGTCAAATATCTGCTGCTGGCGGGGCTGGTGGTGCTGTATGTGACCCGGCAGGAAAAGCTGCTGACCGGCGCAAGCCCGTGAGAGGTGTTTTCCCGCCTGACAGCTCTGCGTCTGCCGCCGGAGGACTTCGGCGTGGGCATTGCGCTGTTTGTGCTCATTTTGCTGGGCATGGCAGTGCAGCCTCGGTTCTTTTGTCAGTTCCTCTGCCCTATGGGAGCGGTGTTCGCCCTGCTGCCGGTGCTGCCCTTTGCGCGGCTGCACCGGCAGAGCGATGGCTGCATCCCGGGGTGCAATGCCTGCAAGCAGCAGTGCCCGGTGTGCCTGAAGCTGGAGGAAAACAGCCTGCGCAGCGGGGAATGCATCGCCTGTGAAGCCTGCGTGGGCACCTGCCCTAAACAGAACATCCACCGGTGGGATATAGCCTTGTGCAAGCACCTGTGGCTACCGGTGCTGGGTAAGGCGCTGCTCTTCTTCCTGCTGGGCTGCTGGCTGGGTTTCTGCCGGTTTATCTGAACCAAAAAGGAGGCCGCCGCACAACATTTGTGCAGCAGCCTCCTTTTGGCTGGGATGGATTCATAATTTCAGTACGCCGGAGCATCTGCGGACGCTCCGGCGTACCATTTTTACAGGGAAGCTTCTGCTCCAACAGGTCTGTCATGCTGCGCAGACTGATGCCAAGGGTGGAAAGGTTATGCAGCATCGCACTGGTAGCAGGGGGCAGGATGCCCAGTGCGCCCAGAAGGATGAGCGCTGAGTTGAAGCTGAGCACAAAGCGGTAATTGCTGCCCACCCGCTTTTGCAGGGCGTTGGCAATGGCTTTTAAGGTCACCAGCTCTTCCAGACTATCCGCACGAATGGTTACATCGGCGATCTCCCGGGCGATGGCAGCACCGGAATGGATGGCGATCCCGATATCTGCCGCCGACAAAGCAGGAGAATCATTGATGCCGTCGCCGATCATCACCACCGTATGTCCCTCGGCCCTGGCATCGCAGACAAAGGCGGCTTTATCCTCCGGCAGCACCTCCGCAAAGCAGCGGTCTACCCCCACCTGCGCCGCAATGGCACGGGCGGTGCGGTCGCTGTCGCCGGTCATCATGACAGCCTGGGTGGTGCCCAGCTTCCGGAGCTTATGCAGCACCTGTGCCGCCTCCGGGCGCAGGGGGTCTGCGATGCAGATGACCCCCGCCAGCACCCCGGACACCGCCAGATACAGGTGGGAATACTGCGGGTCCAGCGCATCGAACTTTGCCTGTTCCTCTGCCGGGATGGTGCAGCCCTCGTCCTCAAAAATGAAGTGGGCGCTGCCGATGACCACCCGCTTGCCCCCTATCCGGCTGGCAATGCCATGCGCCACAATGTACTCCACCTCGGAGTGCATCTCTTCGTGAGAGATGCCCCGCTCCTTGGCGGCACGGACCACGGCATTTGCCATGGAATGGTGAAAATGCTCTTCCAGACAGGCGGAGAGCCGCAATACTTCCTGCTCCCCGCAGCCGGAGAAGGGCACTACCTGCACCACCTGCGGGGTGGCGCGGGTGAGGGTGCCGGTCTTATCAAACACGATGGTATCCGCCTGCGCCAGCGCTTCCAGATACTTGCCGCCCTTTACAGTGATGTGGTATCGGCAGCATGGAGATGCAAAAACTCAAGCCCTACCACATGGAGAACCTCTACACGACCCTGAGCAAAACGCCCTGCGGTTCGTATATCGAGGGAAAGAAGCAGGAACTGACCGAAAAGCAGAAGCAACGGTTCCTTTCCGGCACCACCATCCATGAGGTGCACCGGCTGCTGGGTACAGCCTTCCAGTATGCCGTAGAGTGGGGCATTCTTGTCAAAAGTCCTGTTCCTGTGGACAGCCCCAAGAAGTCCACGCAGGAGCGCACCATTTGGACAGTAGAGGAAATGCGGGCGGCTCTGGACAGCATGGAGGACCCTATCCTGCATCTGGCAGTCCACCTCACATTGGTGGGCGCACTGCGGGAGGGCGAGATCGTAGGTCTGACCCCGGAAGATCTTGACTTTGATGCTGCGGATGGCATCGGAACCTTCCGTATCAACAAGTCCATGCAGCGGGTGCGAAAAGAAGCCCTGAACCAAGTGGACGATGGCTACATCATCAAGGTATTCCCGGACAAGCTGGAGCGCAGCACCACTTCCCTCATCCTGAAAAGCACCAAGACCGCATCCTCCTGCCGCACCATCTTCATGACCTCTGCACTGAAAGAGGAATTGA
>OGDJ01000422.1_pt1 | contig 27646 bp, 27 predicted proteins | sample 1570401 | NCBI WGS metagenome assembly OGDJ01 (sample SAMEA2582185, study PRJEB24529) | metagenome | biome: Human gut stool | place: China | collected 2011
CGCCCTTGCGGACAAACGGTTTTCAAGACCGCCTCGTTATGACCACTTCGATACCTCTCCGTGTTTCGCACCTCAATCAGTGCGAGATTTATTCTATCATCAGAACTCCTCTCTGTCAACCATTTTTTTTACATTTTTTGATATTTTTTGTTTTGCCCTCAAATGTATTGTCATTCCGGGTGCTGTAAATAAACATTGGCGATCAGCAGGTCTTCTGGTGTTGTAATTTTGATGTTGCGGTAACTTCCCTCGATCAGCTTTGACTTTTTGCCTTTGATGCGTTCCAACACCATAGCATCGTCCGTAATCGCAGTATCCTCTGTTTTTAACATTTCCTCATATGCCTCGTAAATGAGTGCATACGAAAAAGTCTGTGGTGTCTGTATCATCCAAACATTTTTTCTGTCTGGTGTCTGCTTTGCATAGCCTTCTTCATCTGCAATCTTAATGGTATCTTTCACTGGCATACCAACAACACATGCCTGATATTTCTGTACCTCCTGCATACAGCGTCTGATAATGTCCTGATTCACAAAAGGTCTTGCTCCATCATGAATCAACACATAATCCGCATCACTCGTCTGCTTTAGCCCTTCAAACACAGAATGATAACGTTCTTTGCCACCTTCTACGATAGCCTTGACCTTTGAAATTCCGTATTTATCCACAATCTCTTTTCTGCAGAATTTTTCTTCGCCCTTTCCAACTACAAGAACAATTTCATCTACTGCACTATCTTCAAACGCTTTTAACGAATAATACAGGACTGGTCTGTCCTGTATTATAAGATACTGTTTATGCACTTTGGAATTCATTCTCTTTCCGGAACCTGCTGCCAGAACAATTGCGGTATATTTTTGTTTTTCCATCCCTGTTCCTTCCATTATCGATTCTATAGCCAATTATTTACTAACGTTCTCCAAGTTTTAAGTTTGGAATTGCATTCAGATCTAATCCATCCCTTTTTCCTGCCAGGAAATCATAGTAAGCTGCAACACCAATCATCGCTGCATTGTCGGTGCAGAAAATTGGTGACGGATGATAAAACTTCACACCTTTTTTCTCACAGGCTTCACGCATAGCCTCCCTTAATGTTCCATTGGACGCCACACCTCCTGCGATCGCAAATTTGTCCATTTTAAACTCATCGATTGCTTTCATCGCATTTCCAACCAGCACATCTGTTACTGCTTTCTGGAAAGAAGCTGCAACATCAGCCTGCACAACCTCAATTCCCTTCATATTACATCCGTTAATATAGTTTAATACCGCTGATTTCAGACCGCTAAAACTGAAATCGTATGGTCCATCTTCTATTTTTGCACGCGGAAATTCCATCGCATGTGGATTTCCCTCATGTGACACTTTCTCGATTTTCGGTCCGCCCGGATATCCTAGTCCAATGGCGCGTGCAACTTTATCAAAAGCTTCTCCCGCTGCGTCATCTCTCGTTCTGCCAAGGATCTCGTATTTTCCATAATCAAGTACTTTCACAAGATGTGTGTGTCCACCTGATACAACAAGACATAAAAACGGCGGCTCTAATTCCTTATTTTCAATGTAGTTTGCACTGATATGTCCCTCAATGTGATGTACACCTACCAATGGAATGTTTTTTGCATAGCTGATTGCCTTCGCCTCTGCCACTCCAACAAGGAGAGCGCCCACCAGACCAGGTCCATAAGTTACTCCTATCGCATCAATATCATCCAATGTAACAGATGCATCTGACAATGCCTGTTCAATTACCTGATTTATTTTCTCAATATGTTTACGCGAAGCAATCTCCGGTACAACGCCACCATATAAAGTGTGCAGTGCGATCTGAGACGAGATCACATTACTTCTGACATCGCGGCCATTTACCACTACGGCTGCTGCGGTCTCATCACAGGAACTTTCGATTGCAAGTATTTTTATCTCTTTATTCATCATCCGAAGAATCACCATTCACCTGATAGAACACCAGAATCTTCCAGTTTCCATCTGCATCCTTTCTCAATACGTACATTTGATAAGTCCGGCTGTATGCGTTTCCCTCTTTTATAAAATAGGAAGCCTTCACATAAGCACAGTCGTCCCCATCTACTTCTTTGTATTCCACATCATTGCTGCTGTCTACAGCAGAAGACGCAATGGTCTTACTTTTATCATGATACTCTGAAATATCTTCTTTTAAATTCTTAAAATATTCATTTCTTGGATTATTTTCCAGCAATTCATCATCAAAAAGTTTTCTCGCCTGATCTCCAAGATCATAAAGTTCATCATCCGTATATTCATCATTGTAAAAACAGGTGATAATACGATTGTAAAGCTTCACAACTTCACGAGGAGTAGCCGGAAAATTTTTATCCAGATTTTTCGTCGTCAGTTCCTGTATCTCTGTCAATGTAATATTCTCTTCTTCTTTTGCATTGTTCCGATTGGTCAGATAGTAATAACCGCCCAATATTACACACACGCACACCACGATTATGATCACAAATTTTGTATTCTTCATAAAATCGCCCTGCCTTTCTTTTTATCCAAACTACATGTAACATTTCAGGATCCAAAAATCCTATTCATTTTCATCAAAAAGTAATTCGACACTCTTCCCATCTTTTCCAAGATAAGCATTTGGAAAAATCTTTTTCACCTCAGGCATATAATCTTCTGCATGAACTAAAGATGGCGAAAAATGAGTCAGCCACATTTCTTCCACCCCGGCTCTTTTGGCCATGTCTGCGGCTTCATAAAATGTCATATGCCTGTATTGTTTTGCTTTTGCTATTTTATCTTTTTCTGCATACATACCCTCACAGATGAAAAGATCGGAATGCCTTGCACATTTTACAATGTTTTCTGTTGGTCTTGTGTCCGTACAATAGGTTACCTTGATTCCTTTTCTCGGTGCCCCAAGCACCATGTCCGGGGTAAAAGTAATTCCATCCTCCGTTGTGACTGTCTGGCCTTTTTGTAACGGATTCCACAATTTCTGTGGAATGTGATTGTTTCTGGCTCGTTCCACATCGAATCGTCCGGCACGTCTGATCTCGACTGTGTATCCATAGCAGCTGATATTATGATTTACTTTAAATGCATGAATATGATATCCTTTGATCTCCATATCCTCTTCCGGTCCGGTCAATTCTATGTACCTGATCTCAAAAGGAAGTTCCGGGGCGATCATGCGCAGCGCACTTACTACTTTTTCAAGTTCCTTTGGTCCGATCATTGTGAGTGGTTCTGTCCGTTCCGCATTTCCCATTGTGAGAAGCAACCCCGGAAGTCCGCTGATATGATCTGCATGGTAATGGGTAAAACAAATAACATCAATCGGTTTAAATGTCCATCCTTTTTCCTTGATGGCGATCTGAGTTCCCTCACCACAGTCGATCAACAGATTGCTGCCGTTATAGCGCATCAGCGCTGCGGTAAGCCATCTGTGTGGAAGTGGCATCATGCCTGCTGTTCCTAAAAGACATACGTCTAACATGGATTTCTCCTTTTCTAACTCTATACTATCTCTCAGTGCCCATGTACCATTACATAGGCATCCTCTTTTGGAAATTCATAAAATCCTTTGCGCATACCACACTGTACAAACCCATTGCGTTCATACAGCCTGATGGCACTGTCATTTGATGCACGTACTTCCAGAACAATTCTTGCGACGCCTTTGTTTTCTGCAATTTTTAATAATTCTGTAAGTAACATACCACCAACTCCATGGCAGCGCTCTACCGGTGCTACTGCAACATTGGTAATTTCTCCCTCATCCATTGCCAGATACATACCAATATATCCAATGATGCTGTTATTTTCCTCTGCTACAAGAAAAACCGTATTACCAAGGTTGACTGCATCTAAAAATCCCTGTCTGCTCCACGGCTGTGAAAATATCTGCCGTTCTATTTCTGCGACTGCATCGGTATCTCTCACCTGCATTTCCCGAATCTGAATCATTTTTTCTGCTCCCCTTCAAGTCTTTCTCTCTCTGCCTGGGAAAGTCTTAAATAATCAGGTTTGTGTTCCTCCGCTGTCTCTGTTTTTCCCTCTGTATAATAGATCTCTCCAAGTGCTGCCACTGCTCCCGCACGCTGTTTGTTCACATGCGCTGGTGCAAAGGTATATGGCACCGTGCAGTTTTCATGGATATATGTTTCGAACACTGCCACGCCATCCCCTAAAAAGACAACTGCCTGTCCGAGTTTGTTCACTTCTGCGATAATCTCATCAATTCCCACTGCACACTGCGGTTTTATAATTTCCATCTGATTTCCGTCAAAACGGTACAAGCCTGTGTACGTCTGGTTTCTTCTTGCATCCATCAGCGGACAGATGATGTCTCTGTTACCTGCGAGATTGTATGCAAGAGCATCCACTGTAGGGATGTGGATCAACGGTTTCCCAAGCGCTAGTCCGAGTCCCTTTGCTGTGGCAGAACCGATACGAAGTCCGGTAAAAGAACCCGGTCCACCGGAAACTGCGATGGCATCGATGGAATTTAAGTCCAATTCGATCATTTTTGCCACTTCATCTAACATCGGGAGAAGTGTCTGTGAGTGTGTTTTCTTATAATTAACGGTATATTCGCCCTTTAAGTCATTGTCCTCTACGATCGCAACACTTGCGACGAGTCCTGAACTGTCAAGCCCTAATATTTTCATAACGTTTTTTGCCTTTCCTGCTAATCTAACTCTCGAATGGTAATTTTACGATAATCGAAGCCTTTTTCCAAGTCCTTTTCAATAGAAATATCATGTCTTTTCTCCGGCAGGATCTCTTCGATCAGATTTGCCCACTCAATCATGCACAGACCATTTCCATAAAAATAGTCCTCATATCCGATCTCATCCATCTCCTCAATGTCCCCGATACGGTAAACATCAAAATGATAGAACGGCATACGCCCTTCCTCGTAAACCTGTACGATGGTAAATGTCGGGCTGCAGATTGGTTCCCTGATACCAAGCCCCTCCGCAATTCCCTGCGTAAATACAGTTTTCCCGACACCAAGATCTCCAATTAATGTGTATACATCTCCCGGTTTTGCCTGCTGCCCGATTTTTTTCCCGAGGGCATGTGTCTCTTCGGGAGAAAATGTCTCGATCATTGTCTCTTTCATATCGCTATCCTTCCTGTCAAATGTCCCTTACTGCATTTTTACACGATGTTTTGGCAGCTTCTCATTTGCAATTTTTGCAAGTTCCTTATACTGTTCCCCCAACTGCTCTCTCGGAATAATATACGCATTGATCCTTGTGCTGTAAACCAAAACATTGCTTTTTGTCGCTACCATTTTGTAAATCTGATCCCATGGAAGGTTTGCACTCTCTTCCCCCTGGGAAACGGTAAATCCGTTTTCATCTACAAGATAATGTAATGTTCCACGCAGCACTTCCGATGCTGCAAGTGCACTCTTGGAACGCAGCCACAGCGTGACCGGCATATATAATAGGAAAATAATGCCAAACGCAATATACAAAACCGTATAGGTAATGTCTAGTCCACCATATGTTAAGCCCGCCACAATAAAAATAATAATGGATACAATAATGGAAAACCATCCATGAAATCCTGTGTAGGTCTGATACATATTAAATCGGTACATATCCTGAGATTTTAACTTTATATCAAATTGCATATAATCCTAAGCCTCCTTGTTTTGCGAAGCAAAATGCGACTGCCCATGCAGGAGCAGAGGATTTGGCCTCCTGTTCTTTAACAAAAAAAGTATATCATTTTTTGCAAAAAAAGAAAAGACGCATATCAAATACGTCTTTTCCAATTTTTTCGTTACTGTCCGCCCGCCTGTTCCAGCAGCTTTTTTTTCACACTTAGCGGTTCTGGCTTCCTTTTAAAATCGGGGAGATATGTTTGTAAGTAAGGAACGTGATCACAACGGAAAACATTCCTTTGATAATGGTAAATGGCATGTTAAAGCAGATCAGACACTGTAAAATATTTTTTACAGATGGAAGAATTGCCTGATAAGCCGCCAGGATTACTTCCTCCGGCATAAAGTTGTAATATACCGGATATACAAGAAAGTAATTAGAAACAATACTAAAGATTCCCATGAATGCCGCACCGGTCAGGGAGCCGATCAGTGCAGATTTACGGTTCTTTTTGTGTTTGTAAATAAGTCCTGCCGGAAGCACAAAGGCTACGCCCAAAATAAAGTTTGATAACTCGCCGACACCGCCTGTCGTTGTGATGAATAAGTGCAATACGTTTTTGATCAGACATACCACGACACCACATAAAGGTCCCATTGCAAATGAACCAATTAATGCCGGAAGTTCTGAAAGATCCATCTTAATAAATGCAGGCATGAATGGTACGGAAAAATCCAGAAACATTAAAATATACGCTACTGCGGATAACATTGCTGTTACGGTAAGGTATCTTACATTGACTCTCTTTTCTGTTTTGTTTACGGTTGCTGTTTGTGTGCTCATTGTCACTCGTCTCCTTTTCTGTTTGAACTTGGAATTCGAGGTGAATATTACGTGTAATAAAATACCCCGGATATATAAATATCCGGGGCTTATACAGGATTCCCTGTTAAATTCTACATGCTAAAAAACACGCTTTCTTCTCTCATCCAGACTATACTGTCGGTTCCGGACTTACACCGGATCAGCTGCTTGCGCAGGTCACGGACTTTCTGGCATTCATTGATCGCCAGATCACCGTCGGTCGGGAATCTACGTTATCGTATCACCCTGCCCCGAAGAATTCCTTATTTGTTTTACATGTTTATTCTATGCATATGTCTGTCACTTGTCAATATCAATTTTAAAACAATTACAATTTCATCGTAAGCTGGATACGCTGTTTTTTCAGATCGACACTCATGACTTTCACTTCCACGATATCACCGACGCTGACGACTTCGAGTGGATGTTTAATGAATTTATCACTCATCTGTGAAATGTGAACCAGACCATCCTGATGTACACCGATATCGACAAACGCGCCAAAGTCAATAACGTTTCTGACGGTTCCCTTCAAAATCATACCAGGTGTTAAATCTTTCATCTCAAGGACATCGCTGCGCAGGATAGGTTTCGGCATATCCTCACGCGGATCACGCGCCGGTTTTTCCAATTCCTTTACAATATCCTGCAAGGTGATGGCTCCAATGCCAAGTTCTTCTGCCAGTTTGTCATAATTGGAGATTTTTTTGGAAATACCATCCAGATTCCGGTTTTTGACATCTTCCATGGTAAATCCTAATTTATCCAGCAGCTTCTTTGTGGCATCATAACTCTCCGGATGCACACCGGTAGCATCCAATGGATTTTTACCATCTGTGATACGCATAAACCCGGCACACTGCTCGTAGGCTTTCGGTCCTAATTTTGCAACTTTTAAAAGCTGGTTTCTGGATCCAAATCTTCCGTTTTCTTCGCGGTAAGCTACAATATTTTTTGCGATCACTTTGCTGATGCCGGAAATGTACTCCAGCAGAGAAGCAGAAGCAGTATTCAGATCCACGCCGACTTTATTCACACAGTCCTCAACCACACCGCTTAACGCCTCACTTAATTTTTTCTGGTTCATATCATGCTGATACTGACCGACACCGATGGATTTCGGGTCAATTTTTACAAGTTCTGCCAGAGGGTCCTGCAAACGTCTTGCCATGGAAGCCGCACTTCGCTGTCCCACGTCAAAATTCGGAAATTCCTCTGTCGCAAGTTTACTTGCTGAGTAGACAGATGCGCCCGCCTCATTGACGATAATATACTGTACTTTTACCGGAATCTCTTTTAATAAATCGACGATCACCTGCTCAGATTCCCTTGACGCAGTTCCATTCCCAAGTGATATCAATGTAATATGATATTTGGAAATAAGTTTTTTTAATACCGTCTTTGCCTCTTCCACTTTGTTCTGTGGCGCAGTCGGGTAAATGACAGTCGTATCTAACACTTTTCCGGTCGGATCGACCACTGCAAGTTTACATCCGGTGCGGAATGCCGGATCCCAGCCAAGCACAACCTGTCCTGCGATCGGCGGCTGCATTAATAACTGCTCTAAGTTCTTGCCAAACACACGGATTGCACCATCCTCTGCCATTTCAGTCAGACTGCTTCTGATCTCACGCTCGATTGCAGGCGCAATGAGACGGTCGTAAGCATCTGCCACAACTTCTTTTAATACAGGTGTTGTATTCGGATTGTCTCTTGTGATCACTTTCCGCTCAAGAAAACGTAAAATATCTTCCTCCGGCGCCTCCACTTTCACGTTAAGGATCTTCTCATTCTCACCGCGGTTTAACGCAAGTATGCGGTGCCCAGCCAGCTTATTCACAGGCTCATCAAACTCATAATACATCTCATAAACAGATTCCGCCTCCGGATCTTTTGCCGTGGAAGTGACATGACCTTTTTTCATGGTAAGGTCACGGATTCTCGTGCGGTAATCCGCCTCATCTGAAACTGCCTCGGCGATAATATCTTTTGCTCCGGCAATCGCATCCTCTGCGGAATTGACTTCTTTTTCCGGATTGATGAATTTTGCAGCCTCTGCCTCAAGCGGTGTGTTTAACATCTGTAAAGTGATCACATTGGCAAGGGGTTCGAGTCCCCTTTCCTTTGCAATCGTAGCTCTTGTTCTGCGCTTTGGTTTGTAAGGGCGATATAAATCCTCCACTGCAACCATCGTCTCAGCCGCAAGAATCTGTGCCTTTAATTCATCTGTCAGTTTTCCCTGTTCCTCAATGCTGTTTAAAACAGTCTCCTTACGCTCTTCAAGATTTCGGAGATAGGTAAGACGCTCATATAGATTACGGAGCACCTCATCATTTAAAGAACCGGTCACTTCCTTACGGTATCTTGCGATAAAAGGAATGGTATTCCCCTCATCGATCAATTTCACTGCTGCCTCTGCCTGACTTTTTCTGATACCAAGTTCTTCAGAGAGTTTCAAAATAATATCCATGGTAAATCCTTTCTTCCTGAATTGTTTTACAGACTTATCCGCGGTCTGCCAATCCAATGTTCTGACGTTTTCCCGTCAGAATCCTGCTGATACCCATTGTACCACGTTCCCTTCTTACGCTTCAAGTAAAAGCAATTGCATTTTTTTATTGTAACATCCCGTTTTCCTATGCTATAATAAATTAATTTGAGGTAAATCATAAAACCTTATCATTTTCATTTTACTTTTAAGGAGGAAGTTTTTTATGAACGAAAACAACGGAGCAATCCGTGACGCCAGCGTTCTTGGCGTCCCAAAAATGTTAATCTTAGGATTACAGCACATGTTCGCTATGTTCGGTGCAACCATTCTCGTACCGATTTTAGTAAACAGCTACTTTGGTGAAGATGTACTTCACGTTCAGGTTACTTTGATCTGCGCAGGTGTGGGAACATTATTTTTCCATCTGTGTTCCAAATTCAAGGTTCCTGCATTTCTCGGTTCATCCTTCGCCTTTTTAGGTGGATTTGCAACTATCGCAAATCTTGACACCGGCGTTTTTGCCGATATGTCCAACGCAGACAAACTTTCCTACGCATGTGGCGGTATCGTCGTAGCAGGTTTACTTTATCTGGTACTTGCTCTTATCATCCGTCTTGTAGGTGTAAAAAAAGTTATGCGTTTCCTTCCACCTGTTGTAACAGGTCCGATCATTATCTGTATTGGTTTAAGTCTTGCCGGCTCTGCCATAAGCAACGCTTCCACAAACTGGCTTCTTGCATTTATTGCACTGGCTACCATTATTGTATTTAATATCTGGGGAAAAGGAATGTTTAAGATCATCCCGATTCTGATGGGTGTTGTTGTTTCCTATGCTGCCGCACTGATTTTCAATGCACTTGGAATGACAAATGCAGACGGTTCCGCAATCCTTGATTTTACAAATATCGCATCTGCTGCATGGGTAGGTATTCCTAAATTCTCTATCTGTAAATTCAATATCTCCGCTATTTTGGTTATGGCTCCGATCGCCCTTGCTTCCATGATGGAGCATATCGGTGATATGTCTGCCATCTCTGCAACTGTCGGAGAAAACTTTATCGAAGATCCGGGACTTCACCGCACTTTGATCGGTGACGGTCTTGCAACTTCCCTCTCCGCATTAGTCGGCGGTCCTGCAAATACTACTTATGGCGAGAACACAGGTGTTCTTGAGTTAAGTAAGGTACACGATCCGAAGGTTATCCGTATCGCTGCTTTGTATGCGGTTATTTTAAGTTTTATTCCAAAGATGGCAGAAGTGATCGGTTCTATGCCTTCTGCGATCATCGGTGGTGTCAGCTTTATGCTTTACGGTATGATCTCTGCGATTGGTGTCCGTAACGTTGTAGAAAACCACGTAGACTTCACAAAATCGCGCAACCTGATCATTGCCGGTGTTATTTTCGTATGTGGTCTTGGATTTTCTAACGGACTTACTTTTACCGTTGCTGGAACTGATATTACTTTAACTTCCCTTGCAATTGCTGCAATTGCCGGTATTCTCTTAAATGCAATTTTACCTGGCAATGACTATCACTTTGGAAAAGATGTTGAGGCGGATTCAAACCGTGGTATTGATATGATGCCGAACCTGCATGAAGATACAAGCTACGGGGATCATGAAGAGTAGTGAATGTCGCAGATTTTGTGGTGCTTTCTTAGGGTGTAAAGGGCAGATATAAGTGTCCTCCCACAAGTCAATAATTTTATGTAATGAAAAAGAAAAACGGTATAAACGAAATATTATGTTTCTGTTCGCTGGACATTACGATGGGCTTCTGAACAACAATCATGTTCAGCAAAGGCTTCCATGATTGTTAGAATCCCATCTTCATAGCTCACGAAGAAAATAATATTTGTTTATACCGTTTTTCTTTTATTTACGTTACGAATGCCTTGTGAGAGAACTCTTATACATACCCGATCAACGTTATGAACCGCACCACAGAATCTGCAATTTACAATATGAAACTCTGGTTATGGGAGAAATGCCTATAGGGTAACGACAAAACTCAATCTGCATTCCCTAAGTAAATTAATTATAACTTCTGTAAACGAAATTTAATAGAATGAAGTAGGATTGTAAGCGTGATTATGGTAAAATTATGGTTAGTAATGAATTTGACAAATCGACATTTTGTAGTGCGATTCATAGTGTAAATCAGGGCATGTATAAGCGACATTTTACAAGTCATTCACAGTGTAAATGAAAAGAAAAAACGTGCAGACAAATATGATTTCCTTTGTGAGACATGGAGATGGGATTCTAAAAATTGTGAAGCCTTTGCTTCACAAAATTTTTGTTCAGAAGCCCGTCGGAATGTTTGGCGAACAGGAATATCATATTTGTCTGCACGTTTTTCCTTTGTATAAAACCTTCATTATTGACTTGTGAAATGCCGCTTATATCTGCCCTTCATATACTAAGAAATCACCATAAAATCTGCAATACTACGTCACCTAAACTCTGGTTGTAACATGAATATTTCCCAGTCCACATTCGAGGGCAATGTTTCCCCTTGCATTCGCATGCTGGATTGTTTTTTCAGATGCAAATGTTCCCATGGAATTATCATTGATTTTTATTTTTCCAAGTGCACAGGATATACTATAATTGTAGTCACTTTCTTCTGCGTCCAGTTCTGCCTCTACCTGTCCGACACCACACTGCACTTTCATATCGTGTTCTAAAACACCTTCATAATGACATTTTCCAACGCCGCATTCGATCGCCAGATTTCTTACATGCATGTTTTTCAGTTTTGCTTTTCCAGCTCCAACTTCCAATCCCAGTCTTTCCATGACCGTGATATTCTCTGCTTTCAGTTTTCCAGCCCCAATGGAAACAGACATGTTTTCCAAATGATGGTTTTCCGGGATTTGAACGATGATCTCATCGGTTTCCTCCCTCGAAATTTTTCCATTTTTCTTATAGCTCATCTCTAACTGATTTTCCTGTTTTGTAACATGAAAATGTGCCATTTCACCTTTTGCCAAAATCACTTTCAACTCATCCTGATTTTCTGCTCTCTGCAAAAATAAGTTTGCTGCATCAATCTCAAGATTGATATCTTTGATTTCTTCTACCAAAAATATTTTTTCATCCATGTCTTCTACCTGCCTTAATCCCTGTTTATATTTTTACCATTTATCATCAGAACTCATGCTCCGATTGGATCACAAATTTTCTCTCTTTCCTTTTTTAGATATAGTATATGTTAATCTCGCCAAAGCTTGTTTCGCCTTTTAATTTCAAAGTGTTATTACTGCTTCCCTCGCATACACCATGTATTTTGACGCTTCCGAATGCCTGACCAAGGTTGTTCTCTGTTTTCCATTCTTTCGGAATGTAAAGATTTGTTTCGCCAAAGCTATTGTCAACTTTGATTTTTGCACTTCCGGACTGGATAATGGCATTGTCAAAGTATACAGTAAGCGAACCAAAGCTGTTATCCACATCCGCCATACAGAAGTTATCAGAATTCACGTATTTGATGGCTGTGCCAAAATTGTTATCAATTTTGATATTTTCACCAATGTACTTCTCATCCTCGTTGTCGCTGTCACTGTCATACTCAAAAGAAATGGAAGGTTTGTGTCCACTCTTTTTTTTGAAGATCAAAGAAAGTCCGATACTTCCGAGTAACGCTGCGCCTAAAACTGTCCACGGTGTGAGGGCTGTGATTCCGAGCTGGTCATCGTATATGATACATATAAATGCGATGGAAAACAGGATTTCCCAGAAGTTCACATTGCGGATACCATTTAAAAAGAGCCAGATAAAAAATACCGTCAATAAAATGCTGAAAACACTGACTTCCGGCATAATCCAGAGTTTGCTGACTACCACATAAACTGCTGCAAGGATAAAAAATAATCCCCATAAAATTTTTCCACTGTTTTTTCTTAATTTCATTGATGTAACCTCTTTTCTTCTAATTTATTGATTAATGGTTTGTAATAGTATCTTGAGACATACACCTGCTTGTGTGTGTCTGCAAATGCCACCACACTTGATGCCGTCAGGTTCCGGCTGATTGAATAAATGTGGCTGGGATTCACGATTGCAGATTTCGATATCCGCATAAAACTTCCCGGAAGAAGTTCCTCAAGCTCGTAAAGCTTGTATTTTGTCTGGTAAATATTGTCTCTCGTATGTGCATTGATTCCATCACTGTCTGTCTCAAAGAACAGGATTTCATCCAAGGTCAGGTAGTATTCTGTATTTCCTCTGTAAAAGACGAATTTCTGCGAGGTATTGATCACTTCGCTCACCGCCTTCTGCACATCCGCAATCTGTTCCGTCAGTCCCCTGCACCGGATCAGCACTTCGTCCTCCGGGAGTCCCTCATCGATTTCAATTTTGATTTTCATAACTTTTTCGCGCTCTCTTTTTCTCCTCTGTCATTTTTCAATTGCTGATTTTTGTCTCGTCTTAAGATTTTTATATGTCTAAACTGTTAATGTATTTTATGCGAGCTCTCTTTGATTTCTTAACTGAGTTTAGTATATTCAATGCTCCAGATCCTGTAAATAGATTTGAGGTAAGAGGTAATTTTTCGGTGATAAGACGTAAAAAAGGGGGCTCTACGATTCGTCGATTGCTATTTTTCTGAGGTTTTTATAAGATATAAGTAGCTGGTTTTGCATATCGTATCATTTGCCTGAAGGCAAAAGTAAGCATTTTTTCACAATATAGTACATCAGGAAACATCGAAAGGAGAACTTGTATGGATAATCAGAAATTAGGAATTTTTATCACTGAATTAAGAAAAGAAAAGGGCTTGACACAGGCACAGTTAGCGCAGAAATTGAACGTGACCGACAAAGCTGTCTCAAAGTGGGAACGTGGTGTTTCCCAAACAAAAAGATATTAAGAAACAGCCCATGTTTACCTGCTTGCAAACAAAAGAATATTGCTACTAGACTAAGAGATACTACATAAGTGTGTTGGTATCTCTTTTTTGTTGCCGTGAAACAGCAGACTATTTCATTTCTGCTTGATTACCTTAAAACTTATTAGTCTATGGTTTGTCAAGGGCTTGTTGCGTGAGAAATGCTGAATATCACCCTTTACAAAACATAGGCTGATAAGTAACTTTTCAAAAGCAGAAAAGAAATGGCAATGCTTATAACAATATGATATAATGCAGATGAAGACAAAAAAGGAATTTGTCGAGCTGGTTAGTTCGAGATAATTTTGAGTTTGTTAAGATGTGGTGCACTTGATGGAATCACAGGTACGACATCATATTATGGAGGATGAAATAGATGATAGGTTTGATTGTTGCGAGGTCAAAGAATAATGTTATAGGCAAGAATGGTAATATACCATGGAAAATAAAGGGAGAACAAAAGCAATTTAGAGAGTTAACAACGGGTAATGTGGTTATTATGGGGCGAAAGTCTTATGAAGAAATCGGTCATCCGTTGCCTAATAGAATGAATATTGTTGTTTCCACCACAACAGAGTATCAAGGAGATAATTTAGTTTCAGTTAAATCATTAGAAGATGCATTATTATTGGCTAAAGGACGAGATGTATACATATCTGGTGGATATGGACTATTTAAGGAAGCTTTGCAAATAGTAGATAAAATGTATATCACAGAAGTAGATTTAAATATTGAAGATGGAGATACATTCTTTCCAGAATTTGATATCAATGATTTTGAAGTTTTGATAGGGGAAACACTTGGTGAGGAAGTGAAATATACGAGAACATTTTATGTAAGGAAAAATGAATTGAGTAGATTTTGGATTTAGGGTGTTTTCATAAATATATTGCTTTTTATGCATATATAAATTGTTGTAAGACAAATTCCAGTTTGTATGGGGCGATAAAATCAGAATTTGAGAGAGGATTGAATATGAATAAGGAATGGTCTGAACTTAATAAAACAATGCAGGCACAAATAAAAAAGAAAGATACTTATAAGAGGGGTATTGATACTTTACTTACTTTACGAAGTCAGTTAATACAAACCTTAGTATCTTTCAAAGAAGAATTATGCAGAGAAGATTTTAACTCAATCCCCTTCATAAACGCTGATGGTTATCATAGTAAGACGATTGCTTATTCTATTTGGCATATTTTCCGCATTGAAGATATAGTTGTGCATACAGTGATAAATGAAGATGAACAAGTATTTTTTGCAGGCAATTATCAAGAGCGTATCAATTCACCTATCATTACAACAGGAAATGAACTCATGAAACAGCAGATTGCAGACTTTTCAAAACAGCTTAATCTGGAAGAATTATATTTATATATTTTCGAAGTATGGGAAAGCACTGAGAAAATGCTTGAACGGTTATCTTATGATGAATTGAAAAGAAAAATACCGAAAGAAAGAAAAGGATACTTAGAATCGTTGAATGTAGTAAACGACAATGAAAAAGCAATTTGGCTGATTGATTATTGGTGTAATAAAGATATTTGTGGACTAATTCAAATGCCGTTTTCAAGACATTGGATTATGCACACAGAAGCCTGTTTGCGTATAAAGAACAAGATACATTCATAGGCAAAAATTTCAGTTTGTAGAACTAAGGAAATTGGAATTTAAGGAGGAATAAAGTATGGTTAGTGATTTTATAAGAGCAGCATTTCCATGGATTTTAATGGGTTTATTTGTAGCAATCAGTTGTTCCCTTATGAGTAAAAAAGAGAAATAAATTCCTGTTTGTATTTATAAAAGAGAAAAAATGAGAAAAGTAGTTTTATTTATTGCCATGAGCCTTGACGGATATATTGCGGACGGTAATGGTGGAGTAGCTTGGCTAAATGGTCATGGAAATGACAATGAAAACATCGACACTTATACAGAATTTACCAAAGATATAGATACTGTCTTAATGGGGTGGAATACTTCTCATCAGGTTGTTACTGAACTTTCTCCGCAAGAATGGGTATATAATAAATTTACAACTTATGTATTAACACATAAAGAGTGCAATTCTTCCCAACAAATTCATTTTACAAGTGAAAATCCTGTTTTATTATTGGAACGGCTAAAACAAGAAGCAGGAAAGGATATTTGGATTTGTGGCGGAGCAAATCTTGTTCAGCAGTTGGTAAGCAAAAATATGATTGATAAATATTACATTTCTGTTATTCCTACTCTGTTAGGAAATGGGGTTCGTCTTTTGGGCAACATAGACAGGGAAATAAAGTTAAGGCTTTGTAAAACACAGACTTATAACGGAATAACCGATTTGATTTATATGCGTAGATAACTAGAGAGAAACAGAAAAGCTGTTAAACCGACGGAGCGATCCGACCACGTTGGCGGGAAAATCCTTAAGATTTTTCCGCCATGCTTGCAAGGGGGCGGTTCGCTTCGGCGGTTCGGCGAGCTTGCGAGCCGTTCAAAGCCCCCGTTATCTAACAAGGGGGGCACAAAAAACAAGAAACACTATACACTAACAAGCGGAAAACGCTGTATTTATAAGGCAAAACCCCATTTTTACAGTAGTGATATAAATTGTACCTATATCACTATGAAAATTGAATAGTAAATATGAGAAAGACAGTTGATTTCAAAAAATAAGAAATTGATTGTCGTTTTCTTTTGCAGAAATTTAAGTGCAGGCAATTATGGTAGTTGTCGTAATTGCTGTCAGCTCAGTGTTTATCACTGATGGTGTGAAAGATTTACGGTTGGAGATGTTCAATAAGATTATTGGTGCTTAATTATTTTTATTGTAGTGCTGATATGAGAATGTTATAATTGGGGTATAAAACATACAAATAAATTTGCTGAAAAATGAGGTATCAAAATATGGAAAATGAATTACTGGAAAACTTAGGAAGACTTCACACAACTGAACTTGGCGTTATTAGAATTAAAAAGAACTTATCTTTGAATGTAGAAAATGTAATTGAATGGTGCAAAGAAAAAATTAGCCTTTCTAATGCGGAAATCACAAGAAAAGGAAAAAACTGGTATATAACGATTGATAATTGTATTATAACGGTAAATGCGTACAGTTATACCGTTATCACTGCTCACAAGGTAAAATGATAAATTTTTCTATAAAGGAATTAAACGCATTTGCAGTTATTGGGCAGGAAGTAGAACTGACTAATTATCAAAAAAAGAATATTCAGATTAGTACACAGTTTTGGAGAAAGTTTAACAGTAGTTTGAAAAAAGCGTATCTTTCACAATCAGGAAATTGGGTAAAATATGCTTTTATGGAAAGAAGAAATGGAAAACTTTATTATTTCTGTTCTATTCCCCAAAGAACCATTACCCCAGAGGGCTTTCTGTATAAAGAAATACCGTCTTATAAATATTTGGTTGTGGAGCATATTGGTGCTATGGATAAAATATATGAAACTTATGGCAAGATTTATGAAGAAATTATTCCTAGTACATCGTATATTCCTATAAAAGATATTATCCTACACTTTGAAAAATACGATTATCGTTTTCATTGGAATAGTGATAATTCAGTTATTGAAATTTGGATACCTATTCAAGATTAGAAGCAATTTTATATCCATACACACAAAGCAGTTAGTCTTAGGATTGACTGCTTTTTCTATACAGATTTTTAATGACAGGCAATTATCAATTATGGTAGTTGCCTTTTTTGATTGGAGGAATTGAAGAATGAATGATAAAAACTTTATTGAAGAACTAAGACAAAAGCGTGAGGAATACGGAGTAACACAAACAAGGCTTGCTGTTGCCTGTGGTATCAGCCGTGAATATTACAACCGCATTGAAAAAGGAAAACAGCCATTGAATGACGAATTAAGAGAAATCATAGAAAAACAGATTGAGCGTTTCAATCCGCAAGAACCACTATTCTTATTGATTGATTACTTTCGTGTCCGCTTTCCTACTACGGACGCATTGGCGATTATCCGTGATGTATTACAACTGAAATCTAATTACATGCTTTATGAAGATTATGGAAAATACGGATATGAAAGCAAATATGTACTTGGCGACATCAATATCATGTGTTCCATGCAGGAGCATTTAGGTGTTTTATTGGAACTGAAAGGCAAAGGCTGTCGGCAAATGGAATGTTATCTGCTGGCACAGGAACGCTCATGGTATGACTTCATGCTGGATTGTATGACGGCTGGTGGTGTGATGAAACGGCTTGATTTGGCTATCAATGATAAAGCAGGAATATTGGATATTCCAAAGTTAAAGGAAAAATACAAGGCTGGCGAATGTATGTCCTACTTCCGTATGCAGAAAGATTACAGCGGTACAGAAAAATGCGGTAGCGATTTACCAAAGAATACAGGAGAAACCTTATATCTCGGTTCAACAAGTAGCGAATTATATATGTGTGCTTATCAGAAAAATTATGAGCAGTATGTCAAGAATGGCACAGAAATTGAAGATACGGAGATTAAGAACCGTTTTGAAATACGCATGAAGAACGAACGAGCCTATTATGCGGTTGTAGATTTACTGACCTATCGGGACGCTGAACGCACCGCTTTTTCTATCATCAATCATTATGTCCGCTTTGTTGACAGAGAGGACGACAAGCCAAAAAGTCAATGGATAACAAATGATGATTGGGCATGGTTTGTAGGGGAAAACAGAGAGCCGATACGCTTAACCACAAAGCCAGAGCCTTACACTTTACAAAAAGCGTTGCATTGGCTACAAAGACAAGTCGCACCAACCATAAAAATGGTACAGGCATTAGACAGAGAAAATCGTACAACGATACTGAAAGATATGATTGAGCAGGCAGAACTAAAAGACAAGCATAAACATTTATTACAATTAGAGAAATCAACCATAGAAGAACGTATAGATACCGCTGTTCCACAAGAGAATGACGGTATTTTTTAATGTAATTGAAAAATTTCAGATTTAGTCAGCAAAGAGCTGTTTTCATTCCCTATGTGAAGTGAAAGAAGAAAAATAAATTTTTTATTAAATCTGCAACAAAATGGCTACTTGCGTACAGATATGGTGCGAGAAAAGGAAATCTAAACTTTTTTTGAAAATAGGTCATTAAATCGGGGCTTGCTGTCCCTATATGAAGTGAAAGAAGAAAAAAGTTTTGAAAAAATGACGGAAATTCGTGATTAGTGGACAGTCTTCTGTGAAAAGAGGAAAAACATCATCATTTTGTATTCAAACAGGCATTAGCAGTTGAGTGTTGATGTGAAAAGATGAAAATACTTTGTTCTCAACTTAACAATTTAAGGTTTCCGTTCCCTATATGGTGCAAAGAAAATATTTCATTCTATTGTTGGCAGTAACGGTATGGTTTGGGTAGTTAGGGTGTGAAAAGGAAAATATTCTTTTTTCATCATCAACTTAGCAAAATGACATTTTCTATCCCTATATGGTGCATGAAAAGAAGTTAAAATTTTTCCATTTAAACTTAGCAAATGGACGTTTGCTGTACAGATAGTAGTGAAAAAGGAGAAAATCAACCGTTGATTGCCAAAATGAACCGTTCCATTTGTACTAATAATGGAAAAAGTTTTGGATTTTGGTTACGTTTCTCCTCTTTTCCAACGCGATATATAGGAAAGACGATTTTTTTCTTTCAATCGTTCTTTGACAACTGAATAAAGCTATTCAATACGTTTGACAGACAGCTAGCCGTTGAAACAAATACGCCACGACCTTTCCCCTGCAAGAGCGAGCGAAAACCTATTTGTGTTCTTGTAAAAGATTTGTCCTCTTTTATCGCCATGACCTGTACTGTCAGATAATGATACTCCCGTACAGCCACAGCTTGAGCATTAAGAGCGTCGCACGCAATGGGTACGGCTACATAAGAACTATGCAGAGGTGGAACTCCTGTGGGCTATGACAAAAGCCGTTGAATTGCTTAGAAAGATTTTACAGAAAGGGGGTATGTGTTATTGATAATGCTGTAAAAACAATTCAAAAGAAAAATGGCAAGTGTGGCATTGGCAACAGAGGAAAGACAAAGATTGTAGTAAAAGAGCATTTTTCCGAAAAGGGCAAAACAATGGAAGAACTTCTAACTGATGTCATGCTGGAAAAAGCAAAGCAGACAATCGCATAAAATCGGTGCAGTTGTAAGAAATAGATTGAATGACAAAAAGTACCCGTGTTATACTTTACTTGCAAGCAGGTATTGTAAACACGGGTTAGTTATAAAGGAGGATAACTGACAATGAAACAACAGATTTACAATACTGCACTTTATCTTAGGTTAAGCCGAGATGATGAATTACAGGGCGAAAGTTCCAGCATTACCACACAGAGAAGTATGTTGCGTTTATATGCAAAAGAACATCATTTGAATGTCATTGATGAATATATTGATGACGGCTGGTCGGGAACAAATTTTGACAGACCGAGTTTTCAAAGAATGATTGAGGATATAGAGGCAGGAAAAATCAACTGTGTTGTAACGAAAGACCTTTCCCGTCTTGGCAGAAATTATATTATGACAGGACAATATACAGAATTGTATTTCCCTAGTCATAATGTCCGCTACATAGCGATTGATGACGGTGTAGACAGCGAAAAAGGCGAAAGTGAGATTGCACCATTTAAGAACATCATCAATGAATGGGTGGCAAGAGATACAAGCCGTAAAGTCAAATCAGCATTTAAGACAAAGTTTGCGGAGGGGGCTCATTACGGTGCTTATGCTCCGTTAGGATATAAGAAACACCCTGACATCAAAGGAAAACTGTTGGTTGATGATGAAACAAAATGGATTATTGAAAAAATCTTTTCCCTAGCCTATCAAGGTTACGGAAGTGCAAAAATCACAAAGCAGTTAAGAGCAGAAAAAGTTCCGACAGCGTCATGGCTAAATTTTACAAGATACGGTACTTTTGCACATATCTTTGAGGGAAAACCCGAAAGTAAGCGTTATGAGTGGACGATTGCTCATGTCAAGGCGATATTGAAAAGTGAGGTTTATATCGGAAACAGTGTTCACAATATGCAGTCTACGGTATCGTTCAAGAGCAAAAAGAAAGTGCGTAAGCCCGAAAGTGAATGGTTTCGAGTAGAAAACACTCACGAGCCGATTATTGACAAGGAAGTGTTCTATCGTGTGCAGGAGCAGATAAAATCAAGACGCAGACAGACAAAGGAAAAGGCAACGCCGATTTTTGCAGGGCTTGTCAAGTGTGCGGATTGTGGTTGGTCTATGAGATTTGGAACGAATAAGACAAATAAAACGCCTTACAGTTATTATGCTTGCAGTTACTACGGGCAGTTTGGCAAAGGTAATTGTTCTATGCACTACATTCGTTATGATGTGCTGTATCAAGCCGTATTGGAACGCTTGCAGTATTGGGCTAAGGCAGTACAGCAGGACGAAGAAAAGGTATTGAACAAGATACAGAAAGCTGGCAATGCAGAGAGAATACGGGAAAAGAAGAAAAAGGCAAGTACATTGAAGAAAGCCGAGAACAGACAAAATGAGATTGACCGTTTATTTGCGAAAATGTATGAAGATAGAGCCTGTGAGAAGATAACAGAGCGAAATTTTGTGATGTTGTCCAGCAAGTACCAAAAAGAACAGATAGAACTGGAACAGCAGATAACAAGCCTAAGAGAAGAACTAAGTAAAATGGAACAGGATATGATAGGTGCTGAAAAGTGGATTGAGTTAATCAAGGAATATTCCGTACCAAAGGAACTGACAGCACCATTATTAAATGCCATGATAGAAAAAATCCTCATACATGAAGCAACAACGAATGAGGATAACGAAAGAATACAGGAAATTGAGATATATTACCGATTTATTGGAAGAGTTGAGTAATCAACAAGAGTAATATTTTTAACTAAGGGAAACCGGTGTTGGCTTTCCTGATATCAAACTTCTTGAACCATTAGCAGATGTTCTTGATATCAGCCTGCTTGAACTGATGAAATCAGAGCGTCTGCCAAAAACAACCGTTTCCGCTCCAGATACCACAGATGCATTTCAAAACGTGATTGATCTTGCATCTTACGAAAGAAAAATAGAACGGCAACGCATCGCCCTTGTGACACTCTTTATCGTCCTGTTGATTGCACTGATATTTCTGGTTGACATAATGCAATCCTTCGGTTTTCTATTTGTATGCCTTCCTATTATTTTATTTTTTCTTGGCATATGGTTTTTACGTTTAAGTCATAAGAAGTCCACACACAAACATGCTTTTTTGTTTGCAGGATTGCTCGCGTTTGCATATCCGCTCTGCCTTATTCTGCTTTTCTGTTTTGCCTTTGCGCTTGGCGGTCCGGTTCCGAATTGATTGGATACAATAGAAAAGGAAGATATCGCATGCAATACCTTCCTTTTCTACATCTTATAAATTTTTCAAAGCCTCAACACCATCCGCCAGATATGGATTGTCGATCTCAAAGAATTTTCCTTCATCCGCTTTCTCTGCGTAAGCCGGATCAACCGGCAGTTTTCCAAATACCGGGATTCCAAGTTCTTCTGCGACTTCGTCCACATGGCTCTGTCCGAAAACATTGATCTTTTTACCGCAGTCCGGACATTCCAGATAACTGAAGTTCTCCACAACACCAAGTACCGGAATGTGCATCATATCTGCCATATTGTAAGCTTTTTTCACGATCATCTGCACCAATTCCTGCGGAGATGTCACGATCACAATGCCATCTACCGGGAGTGACTGGAACACAGTAAGCGGAACATCACCGGTTCCCGGTGGCATATCAACAAATAGATAGTCAATATCGCCCCATACTGTTTCGTTCCAAAACTGTTTTACAACGCCTGCTATGACAGGGCCTCTCCAGATGACCGGATCTTCTTCGTTGTCTAACAATAGATTGACGGACATGATTTTGATCCCATTCTCTGCAGCCATTGGAACCATGCCATCCTCTGTACCGTAAACCTGTCCATGTACTCCGAACATTTTCGGAATGGACGGTCCTGTAATATCAGCATCCATAATTCCCACTTTATATCCAGCCTTGTTCATGGCACATGCAAGTGAAGATGTCACAAATGATTTTCCAACTCCACCTTTACCACTGACAACACCAATCACTTTTTTTACATTAGAAGCTTTGTTCATTGGCTCTTTGGCAATTCCTCTTCCGCCCTTTGCTTTGCTTGGACATCCCTCGCAGCTTTCCCTGCTACAGGTAGATGCACTGCTGCAACTGCTGTTTTCTGGCATTTTTACGCCCTCCTTCATCTCTGTGAGGCACGACTACTATCTTATTTTATAAAAGCGCCTCACATTTTGTCTGATTTCTATTATAACCTATAAATCTAATTTTTCCAATAATACAAAGAAAATACAACGTTCTTTTTGAAGTACAAAACTTCAATCAAATAGACAAGTATTTACGATTGTGATAATATCATGATGTGATGGATCTGCCAAATTGCGCTTTTATGAAGCAGGTTCATCCAGTGATTCAGCTTTTACATAAGGAGACGATAACATATGAAAACAGATCAATATTCGATTTTATTCAGCAGTTTAACAGGTAATACAAAGAAGCTTGCCGATGCGATCCATGAAACGCTGCCCGAAGAGGGCTGTGAGTATTTTGGTGCGATCAAGACACCAGTGCCATCATCAGAATTATTGTATATCGGATTTTGGACAGATAAGGGAAATGCTGACAACGAGACACTAACTCTGTTATCAACTTTAAAAAACCGACGGATTTTTCTTTTCGGAACAGCCGGTTTTGGTGGAAGTGATGCATATTTTCAAAAGATTCTCGGACAGGTCAGACAGTCCATAGATCCAAGCAATACTATTATCGGAGAATATATGTGTCAGGGAAAAATGCCGCAGTCTGTGCGGGAGCGCTATATGAAAATGAAAGAAAATCCTGAGCATCCGGCTAACCTTGATGCATTGATCAAAAATTTTGACTGTGCTTTGTCACACCCGGATTCTGACGACCTGGAAAAGTTGAGAAATCTCTGCCGCCTGCGCTAGGAGCAATACTCCGTTCATAGCCGGATTCATAAAATTCAATCTAAAAATCCGCACCCCATCCTGCAAGCGGCAGTTTTTAAGTTAAGCAATGTTTAGCTGTAGCGCAATGCTTTTTTCAAAGCCATGGAAATTGCAGTTCCCACAACGAAACATACAATTGCCTCGACAACACCATTTACTCCGACGAATGCAAAGATAAACGGAAGCACCTTTCCCATACCAAAAGATTCACGCATGGTGGATGCAAATAATGTCACAAGCGTTCCCATAAAGAATGTTGTATTCAATAATGGGCAGCAAAGGCTGGCGATCGTAACGGATGCTGCTGACGGAATCTTTGTTTTTCGTAATCCATGATAAATAAGTCCTGTAAGCCATCCCATCAGAATACGTGTCGGAACACATACAAGGAATGTCAGGAATGGGTTAATTCCAAGCAGTAATGCACCAAACTGGCTCATTCCGAAGCACTGGATAAAGCTTGTTATTCCAAATACCCCTCCTAAGATTGCACCTGCTGTCGGTCCTAATGTTACAGCTCCTACCGCAACCGGTACAACAATCAGGGTAATTTCTAATCCTGCTGTTTTGATGTAACCAATCGGGGTAAAAGCCATGAGTAAAATGATGGCAACTAATAATGCCATTTCCACAAGATATTTTGTGGAGAATTTGTTTTTGTTCATAGTCTCTTCCTCTTTTCTATGATGATGTATTTTGTCATGCCTGTAACTGCCATATCAGGTCGGTTCAGACTCGCATTTATAGCATAGCACTTTGTGAAAGGTTTATCAATTTGTTTTTAACTTTTATACACTTTGTTTTCTGCCCGCTTCCATTTTTTACATATTCCCTTCAATTCCTTTATTCTTCAAAATCCAGATACACTCCAGCAGTGCACAAACACCGGCAAAAATAAAACACTGCGCTGTTGTCACAAAACTGACCAATCCACTGATGATGAACGAAAGTACCGGCATCGCTGCAATGCTTGCCGCAGACATGATACCGCTGGTTCTCGCCAGATACTCCTGATTCACATATTTGACACTTGCAACCGACAAAAAAGCTCCTGTAGCTGCAACCACATATCCCAATGCCAGACTGTTTGCGATCACCACACCGTACCGGAACAACCGGTTTACAAAAAACGGTTCGCACAACGGGATTCCTATATAAAAAACAGCCACTACTACACAGGCTATCACCATAATTTTTTTGCCACTCATATGTTTTTTCACAACCGGATACGTTACAGAACCGAAAAGCATACCAACGGTCAATGCCGCGCTTAATAATGAAAGCATTTCTGCCCCACCGTGCAAAATTTCATCCACCATCGGTGCCTCAAGACTGTTTAGCGGAACTAAAATTCCATTCATAAAAAGAACTATTACCATTAAATAACATACTTCGTGCGATTTCCGGACGTAAGAAAACCCTTCTTTTAAATTGGTGATATATGCTTTTCCATCAAAAATCTGTGATCTGCTTCTCTCTTCTCTGGTATTCACAAAGCAGATGATCAATGCAGACAAAAGAAATGTTGCCATATCCAGATAAATTGCACCAGCGGCTCCAATCACAGCGATAATACCGCCTGCCGCCATAGTTTCCTGCAAGTTCTGTAACGGACGAAAACGTTGACATCAAAGACATTCCATACTCATAATATTCTGCCTGCAATACCCGCGGTGTCAATGCGCTGCCCGCTGGTCCCCTGAATGCTTCCACTGTCGATATGATACACGTCGTAACCAGCAACATCCACGGCTGCAAAAATCCAAGTAAATATCCACTCGCAACAAATGCCACACAGACTGCCCGAATCAAATCCGTAATAATCATAATTGCTTTCTTATTCCTTCCCTCCACCCACGCACCTGCGAGCGGAGTTACAAATACTGATGGTACCTTATTCACACCAAATATCACGGCTGACCAGACGGCACTGCCCGTCAGTTCGTATACAATCCATGTGGAAGCGATTGCGTCAATTGAATCTCCAAACCGGTTAATTAAGGCTGCCACCATCATTTTCATATACTCTTTTTGTTTAAAAATATCTTTGTATCCAATTTTCTCATTCTGTTCCATGTTTATGCCCTACTTTCCATCTGACTCTATCACTACATTCGTCAGGCACATTTCTTATTTTCTATAACAAATGATTTGCACCTGATCAACAGTAACTTTATATCTCTGCTCAAACATTTTGACTACAGTCAATCTTTGTTACATATTCATAAACATATTTGTCGACATTTGTTTGATGTTTATCTAATTTTATGTTATACTAATGTTAGACGGATGTCAATATTTATTTTTATATACATCTAACATCATTTAGATATATATCTAACTTTGACAGCAATTGTACAAAAAACTGCTAATTTCAAATGATATTACAACCTTTCCATGATCGGAGGAAGCATTATGTCAACCTATATGAAAACAAATGCATTAAATACCGCTTTTCAATTATTAAAAGTAATTGCATCAGGAAAACTTTTACAGGAACAGATTACAGAAGCCGAAACGGAAATGCATATCCATTTTGATCAAAAGCAGCTTCTGACTGCAAATTCTGCTTTGCTTGATCTGTTGGAAAAGATCAAAACCGAAACCGCATACAAGATGAAAAATGATACTGATCTGCTCAACTCTTATTTTCGCAAAATCACAATTGCGCAAAAAGATTATGAAAATGTCAGTCTTTTTCTCTTTCTCACCGAGCACCCTGCTGAATATTTAGATTATCCAGACTTTGCTTCTTATGTTGATTTTTTGTTGAATCTTACCGAAGCCAGGCGTTGCCAGCTCTTTTTAACCATGATAAAAAGATACAACCATATGTATCTGCGTGATACAGACTCTGATGAGCAGACAGACAACGTTTCCTCTGAAAAAAATATCTCAACCTTAGATGTCGTTGCAGCCATTATGGAAATGGATGTCCCTATGGAAATCCGCTGGAAAATCCAGGATATTTTTGTCCACTGGAAGTCCCATCTGGAAAAAGCGCTTCCGTTATTAAATTATGCATATCAGACGCTTATCGACTTTGAGCCACAACTTGAATTATATGCGCAAAATTTTATTTCCTATTGGACAAATGAAATCACAAACCAGGGTGGAATCGTTCCTTTTGCGGAACATCTTTTTCCTTTAAATAATCTCCCTGACAACCCCTTTGGATATAAGCTTTATATTTCCTTTTTCCTGCCTTTTGAACTTGGTTTCCACGCAGATTTATCTGCAGAAAATAAAGTTTTATCTTCCCCTTACGAAATTGTTCTTGGAATTTTATATGGAGAATATGTGAAGCCTCAAAATCCATATGCGCCAGACTACATTGAAGATTCAGAAGCTTATATAAACGCCTTGAAACTCCTCAGCGACAAGAGGCGTTTTGAAATTATGTCTTACCTGAGTGAAAAACCTGCTTATGCCGGAGAACTTGTCAAATATTCAGGTCTGACTGCCGCGACTATCTCCCATCATATGTCGCAGCTTGCAGAAGCCTCCCTGATCCGTCTTGAAAAAATAGACACGAAAGTATACTACTCTGTAAACAAAGAAATGCTTCAGAAATGTTTTGGCTTTTATCAGAAAAAACTGCTTCACCCTTAAACCGGAGTTTAATTGGCGTAGTGTCGCAGATTCTGCGGTGCTTTCTTAGGGCTTGAAGGGGCAGATATAAGCGTCTTTCACAAGTCGTGATTTTATAGGTTTATGAAAAGAAAAACGGTACAGACGAAATAT
>OGDJ01000434.1_pt1 | contig 27269 bp, 24 predicted proteins | sample 1570401 | NCBI WGS metagenome assembly OGDJ01 (sample SAMEA2582185, study PRJEB24529) | metagenome | biome: Human gut stool | place: China | collected 2011
TGAGAAACAGCTGAGTGGAGCGAAGTGAAACCCTGCTGCTTCTCTCTGTGGCAATGAACTGGAACTCCCATCAGTAGTAATAGCCTGTCAGCCGGGCTTTGCTTGGTGTCACCGACACGGAGCAAACCGGATGGCATATCCTTCCCAAAAGGTCGTCACTTCCGGCATCGCATACAATACGATTAGTCGGAAGTGGCGGCCAACATCTGTGAGCTAACCATATAAACCATTCGATGGCTCTACTTCTGCAAGCGTCAGCCTGCGTTCGGTAGAGCCATCGAGCATGTCATCATTTGTAGATATGTTTTCCAACCTCATTGACACTGTGAGAAACAACTGAGTGAAGCGAAGCGAAACCCTGTTGCTTCTCTCTGTGGCAATGGACTGAATCTTCCATTTGTAGCAAAAGCCTATCAGCCGAGCTTTGCTTGGTGTCATAGACACGGAGCAAACCGGATGGATTTTTCGCTGTACAAAAATCCTCTCATCTCCATAAAGGTTCTTGTTCCCAATTATAAGGAAAACCTAGCAGACGAGTGTTTACTGAAGGGTATTTTATCAAAAGTTGTTTGAAATCAACAACAAAGGTATTGTCTGGGATAATAGAATTGAGCCAATATACCAGATAGCATAATTGTGGATAAAGAGTCTGTTCTCGAAAAGAAAAATCTGTAATCCATTTATTAGGCATACGCTCCGGCATTTTAGGCTTTACAGGAAAGACTCGGTTTGACAATCTTGAATGATGGGCACAGCAGTTACGAAGCACGGCAAGACACTCCAACCAGCTTCGCAAGAATTTGTGATGATTCAAGCCGAACTCTCTCGCTACGGCATGTTTAGCAGTAGCATCCGAAAAGTTAGAATAAAGTTTGGATAGTGTACCCATTGAAATAACTTCCAACGTTTTCCATACAGGGGGAAGATCAGGTTCACTGTATCTACGAAAATGCTCTGTTATGAAGTCATCATGAGAACGCGATACTTCCTTACGGATGACAGCCAGATTTGTAGCAAAACGAGCGTCATTAAATGCAAAAGTTTCATCCATAAACCAAAATGCACCAAAACCAGGGGAAAAATGCTTGATTATTTTCGTCCTGACCGAAACTTCTATTGTTTGAATAGCAGTAAACAGCAATGCTCGAAGTTGCTTATCAAAAGAATACAACTTCACTATATCTGAGAAACAACTGCCTTCCCTAAATTGATGTGTGAAATGGTCTATTTCAAAGTGTTTCCAATAGCCAGCAAGACGGAAATAACTGATGGTATCAAGAACATCAATTGCTTGCTCTATATCATCAATAAGCAAACCTCTTTCTTGGAGAATTTCAATTTGCTGTTCAGTGGTTATGGCTTGATTTGTATATCTGACTCCCATAAATAAAAAATGTCCCGCTGGGTACGCTAATCTTACGGGAAGCGGGCGGGATTTGTTGTTGCAAAGATAACATATTTATTTTAAACTACCAAGGCTTTATTTATATTGTATCTTGTTTTCTGCAAATAGCCCCAATTTTTAGTACAAAAGCATTATCTGGCAGGTCGGACGAATATAAATAATTTATAGACCTCAATTCCCAAATAACGCAGCAGTCCTGTCATTGCTGTCTGGCACTTGCAATGACAGAACTACTGCAGAAGTTCTTACTTTCTCTTTGGCAGGCGTATTTTTCGGTTGTCTGTTTCCCATTTATCCACATAGTTGTTCAATGCTTCGGAGATAACATCTTTCAAGAGAATGCCTTCCACAAGAGAAATGTACTTCACCTTTTGAAGTAAATCCGGATCTACGATAAAGGTGGCTCGAATTTCATGGGGCTTCTTGGCACTTTTGGCTGTTTCGCCTTTCTTGGGGCGACCCACATTTTCCCTGCGTTTGGCTTCCAGTCTGGATTTCATTTTTTCGGTAGTTTCTGTTTCATTAGCGTCCTTTTTAGTAGCTGTCTTTGAAGATACCGCCTTCGGACTTTCCTGCTTATCGGTTAGAACTGTTAGTTGTTCTGCTTGTTCAGTAGTTTGTTCCTTAGGCTGTTCCTGCACCGATTCTGCTTGATTGGCTTCACCCATGAAGCCGTCCATCAATAAGGATAAATTCTTCTTACTCATATTGCTTACATTATTACTTGTTTACTTGCTGATTAACTTACTATGTTACCAATAACTTTTGTGATTAGTCATACAGTAAGATAGTTTACCTATTTTCCTCCCGACTGATAATCTCATCGGTCAGTGTCTGATAGTCTGCTGCACCATTACTTTTCGGTTCGTACTCAAAGATGGTCTGACCAGACAGCGGCATTTCAGCTATGGATATATTCTCCCGGATTTTCGTCTGAAAAACCTTCTCTCCATATCGTTTTTCCACCATGGAAATCACTTCCCTGTTCAACTTCCGGTTATTGAACCTGGTGAAGAAAACACCGCCTAATTCAAGCATTGGGTTTACCCTGCGTTTCACTTCCCGAACTATATCATCCAGCATGGTCAAGCCTTTCAAGGGCAAGGCTTCGGCAGTGAGCGGTATGTAGAGTTTGTTCGCTGCCACCAGCGCATTGGTTGTCACGATACCGAGTGAGGGCGAACAGTCCATCAGGATGTAGTCATACTTCTCCTTCTGTTCATCGAGGTAGGATTTGAGAATACCCTCCCTTGCCATCATGGTAGCCATGTCTATTTCGGCTCTTGCCAGGTCCAGCGATGCCGGAACGAGGTCCAGGTTTTCACGGATGGGAACGATGGGCAGTGGTTGGTCTTTGACCAGGGTATCATAGATGCTTGTTTCCGGGTCTTCGTTCTGCGTCAGCGTGAAAGTAAGGTTCTGCTGTGCATCCAGGTCAATGAGCAGCACCCGTTTTCCTCTCAAGGCAAGTGCTGCACCTATACATGCGGTAGAAGTAGTTTTGCCGACTCCACCTTTCTGATTGCCGATGGCTATTGTTATATTTTTTACTTCCATTTTTATAGGTTTACTATATTACTTTACTACTATATTATTATACTACAAATATACTATATTATTTTATTATTACATAATTAGTTTACCTATATTTTATTAAAAACAATACGCTATTTATATGTTGTATATCACATATTTACACCGCTTTTTCAAAGGGAATAAAATATAGATTTACCCACTTAACTTCAATGCGTAATTAAACATATTATCATGTAAATTCTATTATATAATAAATAGATATTTTCATTAGATTTCATTTCAATATCGTCAACTATTTCTACTATCCAAAATATAAAAACTCCGACCCACACCTTACGGCGGAAGTCGGAGCGGAACATATATAAGGAATTTATGCTGTCTGTTTGGCTGCGAGTATCTGAGGGGCATGCGCATTGACCAGCCGGACAATCCGGTCATGGTGCGGAGTATTCGTATTGCACAGCCCACGGCTCTGTATCACTTTCCCCTCTGTCAATGAGAATTCAATCGTTTCGATGGGATTTCCCTCCTTGTCATGAGCCGATAGTATCAAGCTGTCCGCCTTGGCATAGTATTCGCATTGGAAGACACAATGATGCAGGGCATTTCCCTCGGCTTGGAAGGCTTCCAGACTATCGAGTACAGAAATCACCAGGTCTTTGTCGGTGATGGTGATACCGAAGTAGCGTGACTTTTCCTTGTAGAACTCGGCTTCCTTCCGTTTGGCTCGCTGCATCTGCTCCTGGCTTCTGCGTTTCTGCTCCATTTGGTTGTGTCGGTTCATCCAATAGTCATGCTCGGCTCTGAGGTTCTGCGGACAGATATACTTGGGGTTGCAGATGTCCTTGCCACACTGCTCCAGCAAGCGGATGGTGTCTGCCCACAATCCCATGTCCGAAGGGCGGTAATGATGCCGGGTGGCTACCTTATACGACTGCCAGCATCGGTCAAGCTCCAAAGGTCGGTGTACAAAATAAGACACGGCATGTAAATCTTTTGACTTAAGGATGGTTTCCATCCGGCTGTCCGTCAGTACGGCTTTCATCAGTTTCATCGGGTGACAGTCGGGCAGCTTGCCTTTCATGCCGTTGCGTTTCAATTCGGGTAGCAGCCGAAAGTGCGGATAAACATAGGTATCTGCAATGAGCCAGTGGACTTCGTTCGGTCGCTTCAAGATGATTTTAGATGCCCAATCAAAGCAGTCCACATAATAGCTCAATGTCCTTGCTCTTGCTGTGACAGCCAACTTGCCTTCGGCATTGAGCCACAGACGGCATGCTTCCCAGTAATCTACCTCCATAGGCATTCCTTTCCGGAAGGTCGTTTCCAAACGGAAGACCCGTTGCACCTGCAAGTCTTCCACCACTTCGAGGGAAGAGAAGTAGTATGCTTCCTTGATGGTGCGTTTAAGGGTGTCCTTGATTTGTAAGCGAGTACCGCAATAAGGGCAGCATAGCGACTTTCCTTTTCCCTCATGGTCGAAGTGCCTGCCACAATCGCCACAGGTACACTTGTGTGCGGAAGTCCGGAAGCAGATATGTCCTGCCACTTTCCGCACTGCCCATGTGAGCACTTTTGGGCTTATGGCGGTCAGCTTCTCATTGGAAGCTGCCACCCGTTTTTCTATTTTCGTTCTTGCTTTCATAGTTCCATGCCTTGAAAGAGTGAGAGTTCTTGAATGGGTTTGGGTTGCGGTTTGGCTGCCTTGGGTCGGCTGTTGCGCTGCTGCAATTTCCGCATTTCCTCCTCCTGGTATCGTTTGAGGGCGATGGCTCGTTGTTCAGCCTTCTCCTCCTCGGTCAGCTCAATGTGATGATTCACTACAACATTGCAGTTCATCGGCTTACCGATTTCCAAATCGGGTTCATCTATCGCATGGACTGCCATGGCATACACCTCCATGTCGCTGAAACCGCAGCAGCCGGATTGCTGCACAGCATGGAAGATATAGTTGACCACATCGTCAATGGTGCGTGTGGTGGTTTCATACTTGGCACGGAAGAGTTCATCTTCCTTGGCTCGGTTATCAAGATAGTTCTTGATGAGTTCCTTGAAATGGTCAGTTCCTTTCATATGTTCCTATGTTTAAGCGTAAAAGATGTTGATTATTCTAATGCTCTCGGCAATCAACCTACCATTACGTGGCAGTCCACCACTTCGGCAGGAAGACCGAAAGCCGGAAAATGTGAGAAGTAAGGGAAACATTCTCCCTCTTGTTCCGTTGCGGTAGTGATACCCATAACCTTGTTCTCCGTGTACCACTGGTCAATCAGAGCGATTTCTTCATCTGTCAGTCCGGTTGCATCCGAGTTGAACAGATAGCAGAGTGCCCATATGGGGATGGCTTCAATGAGTGTGTCCATAGCGTTTCTTTTTAAGTTTGTTACTATTAGATGGGAAGTAGTTCCAGCAGTTTCTTTGGTGGAATGGAGTTGATGTCCGACTTTAGGAAGTGAACTATCCATTCCGGCTCTTCAAAAAGCGGGTGCATGGGTTCCACGCTGAAATCGTCCCCGGTGGAATAGCAGTCAATGTGCGCGAAGTTGTTGCCGTCCTTCCGGATGTGTGCATAGAAAGGAGGCATACCGCAAAAGCACTTGCGGAGACTCTCTCTGTCCCACTGCAGGGTGAGTTCGTAAACACTGCCCTTATAGAGCATCTTTTCTTTTCGGTCTTTAAGTTTGTATGCCATAGCTGAACTAATTTTTTCCCTTTGGTTTGAAGCCTTTCGGCTTCTCACTCCCGGGTGATTTTTACGATGCTTCTTCTTACGAAGGGTGCAAGGGACAGAAGGCAAATGTGGCAAGGGGAAAGCAGACGGAATACCCAATTTGGCACAAATTGCGGAAGGCTGCCGGCTGCTTTCCTTGCAGCCAAGCAAAGCGCCATTTGCAGCCGTACCGACCCTTCGTTTCTTTGTATCGGAAAATTCATCGGGAGTGGAAATGCCTGACTAAGGAAAGAATCCGCCAGCTGTTAAAGATGAATGTTTAACTTTTAATCTTTCCAAAATCTCACTATCTTTGCAAGCCCTGATAATAAAAGTTCAGAAAGGCACGGTAAAGAACAGACTTAATCACTCTACAAAATGAAAGATCAAATACGTCTATTGCGAGATTGCTTCCATAACGAGATTCCGGCAGTTGTATTCCAGGGGAATGACAGTTGTGCCGGAGAGATACTGGAAGCCGCCAAAAAGATTTATCAGAAACACGGCTGCAGTCAGGAGTTTCTTTACGACTGGCAAATGCTCATCAACGAAGTGAAGGCTTACCAGCAAGAGAGTCCGGAACAGGTACAGCTTCCCCAGCTGACCCATACCGAAGCAGAACTTATTCGGGAAGAAATGAGACAGAAAGGCATAGTTTACTGATGCAACAAAAAAAGTCCTGATGCGCATGGATGAATGGCATCAGGACCTCTTGTTTTTTCATTGCCGATGAATGGCAACCACGTAAAGTTTTTGATTTTATCTTTTCGAAGCCGCCAACGAAAGTTTCCTGAACTGCTTCAGCAGCGGTTCCATTTCAAGTGATACACAGCGGGCACGCTGGCCGGCTGCCTTGTTTCCTTTTTCGGCTTGAAGGGCTGCATCCTTTTGGAATGCCTCCATCTTCATCTGGAGTTGTACGAGTAATTCATTCATAATCTTTACATTTAGAGGTTACACTATCTAATAGATACTTATCACGGGTCTGAACTTATGCGCCTGGTCCTTCGGGGTTTCCTGAATGGTTCCTGACTGCATCGAGAAGAGCCAGGCCTTGCTGTCCCTTTGTCCCTCAACTTCGGTGGAAGTCCACAGCCAGCAGTCACCGGACTGCAGACTGAGAGGTAAACCACCGACCGCTTCAATCCGTTGGTTGACTAGTCCAATTTGCTGATAGAGGTAAGTGAGCTGCTTCACCGAAGGGATGTAGGCGGACTGGCCATAGCGCCACATGTCGAAGACATAAACGGCTAAGGGAGATTTCACTTCCTCGTGGCGGTACATGGCATGGGTGTTCTCGTTACCGTCTTCCTTCTCCAATGAAGCTGACGTTTCCTGTTCGACACCCAGACTGTCGGCAAAGGCTGCCGATGCGACGTCCCGGATGGAAACGGCATATCCCAAAGCTTTGATCTCCGGATTCCGGTTCACATGATAGACAATGGCCACCGGTTCCTTTTTCGAGGAAGAGAACTTCTCTTTAGACAATACGCTGCCATCCGAGCAGACTACATCACCAACCTGGAGGGAAGAAGCGATAGACCTGTCTCCTTCATGGTTACATTCTTCGCAGGAGGTAAATAACATGGCTCCTCCTGTGAGTATAGCGCACAGTAAATGTTTCAAGTTTCTCAGTTTCATAGCAGCGGTATTTCAAATGATTTGACTACAATTTCCGCCTCCTTATCGAGGATGAACCAATATTCCGAGTGGTAAGGCTTTCCTTGTGAAGTCTTGGCTTCAAAATCTATCTTGACCTTCCATCCGTTGAACGGCTTCTTTTCTTTGGCTTTATTCGGATTTGCTCCCTCAAGTTCTCCATAAGCTATCAAAGCCCGGAGGGTGGTCATGGCATCCAGTTGACGGGTGACCTGATCACTCATTGCGGTATCATCCTTGTCGAGGTTCTGAAAGTAGTCCGTTTCTTCCATCAACTTGTGCCCGTACTGCATCAGGTGCATGGAAAGTGCGGCCTTCTCGTGCGGATTGACATATTCCTTGCCGAATACCGAATCAGCCTTGCTGATACCCTTGATTTGGATGGACTCCGGATTATCGACGGTTGCTTTCAAGGCTCTCTCAGCGATTTCCACCGCCCGTTTCTCGGGATGGTCGGAACAGCTGGCAAAGTAAAACAGGCTGCTCCAGAAGCAGACGGCGGTTACCAGCATGATAATCATTTTCATTCCCGGTTTCATATCTTCACGATTTGGAGTTTATCCGGAGAAAGGCCGAGACGCTTGCGATAGATGGTGCCGTCATCACGGTACATCTCCAGTTCGTTGGAGGTGATTTCTTTTTCACAGATTTCCCTGGCTTCCGTCAGACTCAGCTGGTGGCCACCGATGTTGCGCCAGATGGCGAAGTTGCACGGTGCCTGCTGGTTGCTGTAATTGGAACAGTTGAAAGCGCGTGTACCCACCCGAATATCGCCGCCACAATGCGGGCATTTGCCGATGACAGACTGCATGTTGATGGCACCGTTGTCGGCCAGTTCCAGCACGGAAGGGAAAGTCTTTCCCTCCTTGGAAGCGAAGCCGTCCAACAGGATGAAGCGGTGCTCCAACAGTTCTGCGATTTCCTCGTCACTCATCTTGCGGTTGCCGATAATGCCGTTGATATTCAGCACACAGCTAGGCTGTTCGGCGATGTTGTTCTCACAGCGGTAGCCCTTGCAGGTCTTTACCACGTTGCCGCCACACAAGGGACAGCGACCGATTATTTTCTTTTCCATACGCTTTTGTTTTTGGATGATTTGTTTACTATATGATTCTGTTACTTATTGCATTGATTACTTTCTTATTTCCTTACTTGATTACTTTGTGATTAGTAAATTAGTTTACTTGTTTACCTATTTACCATTTCAGGCTGTAGCCCTGGTTCCAGTCCGAGATGATACCGCCGATGATGTTCTTGCCGGACATCACGTTGGCCCACCCTTCGGGATCGAGCGAAAACCAGAGGTCGTTCCATGAGAGTGTGCGTACCTGCCAGGCCAGGATAAACAGGTCGGTATTGATGGCTTCCAAACGGCTCACCACCTCGTTGGCGATGTAGTAGCGTTCCGAAGCGTTCAGCAGGTTCACCTTGTGCTTCTCGTTCTTGCCATCATCTCCTGTCACGTCATACCTGCCCGAAGTCACCAACTGTTTCATGAAGGGAAAGAGTGCCGTCATCTGGGTGGCAGCATCCGTCAGCTCATCCGATACCATGGCCGCAATGACGGTTCCCTTCAGATTGCCGCCCACCGATTTGAGGAGCAGGCTGCAGTTCTGCGGGATTTCCTTGGCCACCAGTTCCCCGGCACGCTTAATCTGGTAGAGGTTCTGCATGGCACCTTGCGCATTCGAAAGGTAGTCCAGCATCTTGTCTTCCACCTGGTGAATCCGTTCCAGCGAAGCGGTTACTGCCACTTCCGCTGCAATGATTTTCTCCTGCGTCTTCTTGCGGTCCTTGTGGATCTTCTTCAAGGCTGCGGTCTGACCCAGTACGGCAGAAGTCAGCGCCGGGTCAGTCTGTTGGGCAAAGAGCGGAGTTTTACCTATCAATAAGCCAACAGCAGCGATTAACAAGGAGCGTTTCCATCGTCTTACATTCATACGTTTATAATTTAGGGCCTGCATTTCTGCGTTCGGCCAGGTTATTGATTTGGTCCTGTTTGGTCGGATGCAGCCGCACCTCCATCGGTTTGTTGAGCAGACAGTCGTTCCAGTCCTTGAATGCCTTGGGAGGAAGCCATTGTCCCATATCGTATCTGACCGACAGGTGTTCCTTGACCTGCACCTGAAAGGGTCGCTCCGGATCAAGCCGGAAGGAACGTCCGTTCGCTTCCACTTCCAGACTATCACGGATTCGGTTGATTTTCAAGGGAATGTTCTCTACCAGTGCCATCATGCGCAAGCCGTAGATACGACCGGGCAGGTCATTGTCGAAACAGTCAAACGGACGGGCTCCGGGAAAGCGGTTCAGCACCTGCCGGATTTGTCCGTCAGAGAACGTACCGCCCAGTGAAACCAATGCAATCTCCCCGGTCAGCTGATTTCGGTTCCATTGGTAGAATGCCATGGCATCGAAAGCCGACTCACAGAAGAAGACACTCTTCACCACATTCGGATAGCCGCCGGAAAGGTCGGCCACCCATGCAGAAGAGGAAGAATCACTTCCGGCCGCCTTGGATTTGTAACCGCCGTACCCTCGCATTTCGTAGCCCCGGACCTTGTCGTTCTCTCCGTTGGTATAAGGGAAGCCGATGTTGTAGCCGTCAAAGTTCTCGTTCTTCCTGTCGCGGATGAGCCGGATGAACGGAGCGAAGGTGCGTACCGTTTCATCGGACAATCCCCTTTGTTGGAAGATGGCCGGAATCTTGTCGGGATTTATCGGCTTCACCTCATATCTGGAGCTGTCGAAGGGGGCATGATACCTGGCTGACTGTACATACTCCCGGTCCTCGCGGTATTCAGGTTCGGGCATGTTGGCAAAGCGGGACAGCACCTTGGCTATCTTCTGCCATTCATCCTTGCCCGATACGTTGAAGGCATTCAGGTTCTCCCGGATGAGTGTGACCACATCCCCCTTGGAACCGTCGCGGCGGAAGAACCGCTGGGAAGCCTTGTCCTGGGGGTGGCAGATTACGAGCGCATCCCGCTTTTCCTTGCCATCACCCAACACCAGCTCCATGTAGCGGCCCACACCGGCCTTGCGGTCCAGACGGTAGCCGAGCGCATAGGCTACATCGTCGATGCCAACCTTGGCTTTGAGGTCCTTGAAGTTTACCTTGTAATCAGTCATGGCTCATGGATTTAAAGATTTTACATGGTATCAGATGCTTAACTTGGCACCCACAGCCTGCGTGCGCTTGAGATTGGCCACTTCCGGCTCGAAGGTCTTGTGCGCCGTCATGTTCAGGAAGGCAGCCTTGTCCTTGTAGTCCGTCAGCTGGAAATAGGTCTTGGCTGTATCTTTCGATACCTTCTTCAACCCCAGTTCCACACCGTCGTAGGAGGCACGGATGGCATAATCCCCATTGCGTGTCTTCACAATAGCCGCATTCTTGAACGGCACCTCTTCGCCTTCGCCCAACGGGGCAAACGGGTCGTTCTTCGTCAGGTAGGGCTGCTCGTTGAGTGCCAGCCGCTGCTTGTCCACCTGGTCCAGAATCAGATCCGAAGCCTTGTTCACGTCCGCCATGACGGAAACGATGAACTTAGGTTCCTGCTTCAGCACCCCAATCCAGGAATCCAGATAGGCTGCGGAGTTGTCCGTCACTTTCGAGTCAAAACCCATCGAGTGGCTGATCATGGCAGCCGTCAGTTCAGCTACCAGTTCCTCCTTGGCGTATTTCGGGTCACCAAAACGTCCGCCCATCTCGCGGTTGAGCCGTTCGGGAGTCATGGTGGAGTGTGACATCTCATGCAGCATGGTGGAGTAGAACTCCATGCCGCCCCGGTAGATTTCCTCGGGGGTATTTCCGATATTGAACTGCTCCTTCATAGGCAGCACCACGATGTCTTTAGCTGGTGAATAAAAAGCTCCGTCCACCCGTTTGTCTGCCTGTATGGGGCAGAGCCAGCCTTGCGTCTCAATCATTCGGTCGAGCGCGGCATGGACATACATGCCTTCCTTATCCCGAAGCTCGGGCACCTTGAACTTCTCCATGAGTTTCTGCACCCGTTCGGGCTGCACCTCTGCCAGGTTGGTCTGGTCGATGTTATATACGGGGAAAGCCTTGAAGAAGGGAATGACATCCATGCCTTTCTTCTCCTCCTTGCTCATGGCCTTATACTCCTCCGAACTGACCTTATGGCCATTCTTGTCCTTGACCAGTACATCCCAATAGACCACGGGGAAGGCTTTTTCACCTTTCAGTACATGGGCTTTCAGGTTGTGCGCCTGCTTGAAGGTGAGGTACACCGGTAGCCGATAACCCTGGGCAGCGGTCTGCAGCTGGAGGAAGAAGGAGTTGGAACCCGAGTAGTTGCGGCCTCCCACGTTCTGCGGGAGACCTGCAAATCCGGATGCACCGCCAATCCAGCCTTTCTTCCAGTCGGAAGCCTTCATCTGTTCCATACGGGCTATCATCATTTCGGCAAAGCGGTCGATGGCTACCTGTCCGGCATTGCCGGATGTGTTAGTTCCATACGCCATAGCTTTCGTCATCCATTACCTGACGGTCCATCTGGTCGATGTCCGTCTGTTCGACATAAAATTCAGCGGATTCATCCGAAGGATCCGTGCCGTGGGTCTGGCACCATTCCAGATAGTCCTCTGCATTATCACCATCCATCACAAAGCGGAGAAAACCGATTTTACCCTCTTGAAGGAGTTCCACCAACTCCTCGTGTGTCTTTTTTGCTTTCATATCTTTTCGTCTTTGATTGTTTCTTAAATATTCGTTTGTTTCTTTTGATTTTGTTACATTTTTATGGAAGCCGACTTCTCCAGTTTGTTAGTCACGGCTGAAAGCATCCCGGAAATTTCCGTATTGAGGTACTTGGCTGCAATCTGTTCCCGGGTGGCAGTCTTTGCCTTGAAGAGTGAGTAGCCGTCATCGAAGGAGAGTTCATGCTTGCTGGTCTTGCCCTTGTCACCCAAGTCCATCGACACCTTCCATTTGTTGTCGGAGTGGTCCTTGGCCACACGGACTCCTTTGGGGTCCACTCCTTCGGGAAGCTGGTACTTCTCGTAAGCTGACTGCAGGTGCAGGCGCTCCCCGAAGTTCTTCTCCACAAGTTGTGTAGGACTGACCACGCGGTCGAAGTACGCATTCAAGTCCTCACGGGAAGCCACTGCCGACATCTTGGTGTCACCCATCTGCACATAGAATTTATACTTGCCGTAGTCCGGGCGCTGCTCGTCCTTCTCCTTATAGACATTGAACTTGTCGATGGTGATGGCTCCGTCCGGACCGGATAACTGCTTCGGCATTTGGAACGCTTCTTCCGATACCTTCGGCATCAGCTTAGTCGGATAATACTTCTCCATCAACTGCGGCACTGTCATTTCCTTTTTCTGGTAAGCGGCCAAATCCGCTGCGTCCATCTTCTGCGGTTTCAGCTGTACACCGTCCATCTTGGCGGTAAAGTACCAGTCCGCCGGATTGGTAGTGCTCTGGAAGGCATGGCCGTGGCTGACTTTTTCGCCATTGGCGGTAATCATCTGCGGTTCACGTGGCTTGCGTTCCTGCTTGGCTTCCGCTTTCTGCTCGGCCTGTTGTTCACTCTTGACTTCGGCTTTGGCTTCCGTCTTCTTTTCCTTGGCAGGTTTCTCCTCTGCAGCCGTCTTGACTGTTTTGGTTGGCTCTTCCTGCACAGCCTGTTCTTTCTTCTTTTTCGCCATAGTATTCTTGTTGGAGGTATTCGTTTCTTTCAAATCTTCCCCGGTCTTTTCCCTGGGCTTCTTCATCAGTTTCGGCTGGTCTATCGCCTCGCAAATGGCGACCCGCTGACCGGAGCGAATCAGCTTGGGCAGATGCTTGTCCAGTTCATGACGGGGAAAGGTCAGGAGTTTGATGGGGTCTTTCTCCAACGGAAGGATTTTGTCTGATACCTTCAGCGCCAGTATTACCGATGCCCTGAGCGCATCTTCCTTGTACATTTCATAGAAATCTCCTTTACGGAAAAGCAGCACCGCATCGGGATGTTTCTTCTTCAATTCGTTGAACTGCCGGACAAAGCCGACATCCTTCTCTGCATTCTTCTTGACCATAGGGAAAAGGATTTAGAGTTTGAGACCTTTGGATTGTTCAGCTTTCGGAGCATGGAGTTTCAAGGCTCTTTCCTGTGACTGTTTGTCCACCACCTGCTGGTATTCCCAGCGGTTCTTGTCCGTCATCACCAGTCCCAGAAACTCGGGATGCTGTTCGTCGTAGCGGAGTTTCTGCTGTCGTTCCCACTCTTTCATGTCGCCCTGGATGACCTTGAAACCTTGCGGTTCTTTCAAATCCACACCAACAGATACTTTTTCACCACCCACATTCAGCTCAATGGGTTTTCCCTCGCGTACCTGCTGCTTCTGCTGCATGCCCAGTTCGATGTCGTTGACTTTCTCCATATCCTTGAGTTTCTGCTCCAGTTGAACGTCCGTCACACGGCGATGGATAACGGATTTGGTTTCGGGATCGAGTTGCAAATACTGCTGGGTCTTTTCTCCGTTTACTTCCACGGCTTTCTGGATGACTTCACCTTTACCCAACCGCTCCGCTTCTTGGTCAGACAATCGCAACACCTGGTTGCGTTCCTTTTCCAGTACGGCACGGACGGGATAAGCCATGAGCGCCGGATTACCTTGCTGGTCGGTGGTCAACTGAAGTTTGAGGGGAAGCGTGATGATGTCTCCGTTACGGGCACTGATGGACACCTGCATGAGCGGGGTGACCTCTCCGGATGCCAGCTTCTCCTTCACTTCCTGAGGGAGGCTGTCGGCCTTTTCCCGGTCAATGCCCAATGCCGCCAACTTCTCGTAGGGCAGCCTTTCAGAATGATTGATGTTGTGCATTTTCGTATTGTTTAAGTAAAACGATATATTTGCGGTCGGAACCGCCTTGAACACCCGCAAAAGTATTGTCAACCCTATCATTGAAAAGAAATGCACAACAACATTCTGACCGCCGTGCTGTTGATTCTTGGTTCCGCTTCAGCATCGGCACAATTCTATACGATTACCAAAGAGAAGGAAATCCGTCCTGAAAAGAAGCAAAAAGTGGCTCCTGATACCATGCAGAGGGGTTTGGTCGCTTTTGAGTCTTGCAAAAAGGCAGAAAAGGACTCCCTTGCCCCAGAGGTGCCTGTAAAACTGCTTTCGGAGCTATATGCCCGAAAAGTTTACGCAAGGGTGTCCCACGAAAAAGAACTTCCTGCACTTACTATTCCCAATCTCTATCAGGAAATCATCCGCAATGGCATCCGGCATCCGAAGATAGTACTGGCACAAGCCATACTGGAAACGGGGTGGTTCCGTTCACCGCTCTGTCGGAACCGGCACAACCTGTTTGGACTGACGAATCCCAAAACCGGGAAATACTATGAGTTCAATCACTGGACGGAAAGTGTACGGGCTTACTATACCAAGGTCCAATACAAATACACTGGCGGCAATTATTTGTTATGGTTGCATAAGATTGGCTATGCGGAAGACCCAAGGTATGTGCGTGAAGTGATGAAAGTAGTAAGTCAACTATGATCAATCCTGAACTGACGATGGAGAAGCAATAAAAACCATAATATGAGTCGTTAAAAATGTAAATGGATGATGTAATCTCATGAATACTCTTTATCTTTAAGTTCTAATACGTTTATGCGATATGGCATCAGAATTTATACAGTCAAAGGGCATTGCGATATACAATGCCTCTTTTTATGAAAACAGGCTGGAAGAAAGTTTACAGGCCGGAACCTGGGCAGTGGACAACTTTCTGTCTTCAATGGCTTGTGCCAATGAAGAAACTCAAAAAAGAATGATATGGGACACATTGCTTCATCTTAGAAAGGTGGCTTTCAGCGATGATTACACAACCAGTTTTTTAGGAGGCAGCTATGACCACATCTTCTCAAATCCTCTCATCCGTTCACACTTGAACTATATGTTCAGACCGACGGATGTCACAGACTTGCTGGATTATGCTTCGAGGAACTTTAAGGAAGGTGACAGCCTGCAAAAGTCATTTTGCTACATCGTTCTGCAGCTGCTGCTCTCGGAACATGTGGTGGTTTCCGATTTGATTCAACCCGCCTGTAAGCAATTACAGGAGCTACATGAATGTATCAGGCAGAATCCAATTCCCCGATACAAAAATGCCTATGTACGTTATTCGTTTCTGCTATATTGTTATCGGATTCAGCTATGTGACAAGAGTCCGCTGGAGAAAGAAGAACTGTATATCTTGTTGTACAAGGAATGGAGAATCATCACCCGGATTATTTCCGTGTTCTCCGGCATTGTAGTAGGCTGTGAGTTTAATAACTTTGCCAGCCTCACGGCCAACATGAAAGGCCATATCGAGTTTGCCCATCTGTATTTGAAAGCTGCCCGGACAGACAAAGGGAAACGAAACAAGTATAGCGGTAAATCTGGAATTGACCACTTACAGAAATTAGAAGTAGAAATGCAGAGACAGTCCGATAAAAAGAATTCGTCATTAGATGAACTACACAGAATTTTATTCAAATAAGAAAAGGTTCATTGTATCTGTACAATGAAAGTTATTTGTTTGATTTATTTATCGAAAATATATATTACAACGTTAATCAAACTTTGATTACTTTTGTAAAATACATTCAACTTATCATATGGGTAAAAAGAAAAATAAGAAGAGAAACCTAAATACTTGCTATGTAGAAGTCGAAAAAAACTTAGGAATGTGGCAGGACTATATGCAATATGGTTCGCAATACGACACGAACAATGATTGTCCGATAAATCCAGGTGAATCTGATATGGTGGAACAACTTTCTTTCAATAAACTGTCTGTAGATACCAGAAAACAACTTCGCGCAACCATGGTTAATTTGGTTCTTGATTACTGGCAAACAGAAAGACTTATACCTGAAGGTGCTATCATTAAAGAGTTTAGAAACGCAGCTATAAAGAAAGTCTACTATATTTGCGGACAATATGTCAAGGACAGCGAAGAATTGAAATACATGTTGAACGAATGTATAGTTTCTACCATCAATAAAGAACTGAAAAAAGAGAAACAAAGCAACAAATGATATTAAAGTCTTGACCTTACCAGTAAGAAGGCGTGTTTTTCTGCTTTTCTTGTAATTTATTCCATTAAAACGCATTACAAAGAGAATTCCAGATGCGAGATGAATAATAAAATTCTGTAGATGCTATCATGTAGTTAACGAAGATGCATAAATCGCATAATGATGCATATCTATGATTAATTATGCGGTTTCAGTGTTAAAAGTGAAATTTATTTTTCTTTTTGTTTACAACAACAAAAGAAAACCTTATATTTGCCACTGGAGCTATACCTCCCATTGTCGGCATCGGAATGATGTCTTCAACCGGATAACATATTCCGGACCATATTCTCTCTTTTGTAGCTCCGTCCGCACCTTACCTTACTTCTTCAGCGGACACAATCCATTGGAAAGGCCGGTAACCTTTCCCAACATTAACCTTAATCACACAAGCGATGAAGCAACTAATGCTACTTCTATTCGGTGCAGGAGTTGTGACAGCGGGTGCACAGTCCCCCGGCGGTGTCAAAGGAACAGAGTTGTGGTTCCAGACATTGCCCGTGACGGCAGACCTTCAAGGCGCATACCGCTGGATGGATCTCGCAGGGGATTCCGTAAAATTGCGTTCTCTAGACCGCAGCGGAAAACCGGGAAGCGAATACACCCAGACCCGCTCCTTCGCGCCGGCATTCAATTTTCATCCGGCACTGTACCTTTCAGGAGGAAGCTACGGAAAAACAGCTTCCTTCAAGTTCTCCAACTTTTCACAGGCTACTGTCTTCAGTGTCTTTGCCCTGCCTCCCGAGAGTCACGACAAGGATATGCTGCTCTATTCCCTTGACGGGAGGAAAGGCGGCGGATCCATCCTTTCAAAGGACAAGGCCGTACGTGGCAACGGCACGGAGCCGCTGGACTACGGAAAGGACACGGGAGAAGACCTCTTGTTCTCCTCCTCTGACAGACAGTCCGCGACAGACTTCCGGGAGTCCTCCGTCCGCGTGCTCACCTATCTGAAGAGCAACCGTCCCGGAACGGGCCTTTGGGGAGAAAATTCCGTATCGAATCTGTTTGTCGGCGGTACTTACTCCGCATCCAATCCGCAGTTCAGCACCGGTTATGATGCGACGGCATTCGGGAACAACCGTTTTGACGGCTATTCCCCCGAAGTCATCATCTACGGACGTTACCTCACCCCGGCAGAACGCAGGAAAGTGGAAAGCTACCTGGCCGTCAAGTATGGAATCACCCTGAACAACTCCTATCTGGACAGTGAAGGCAACCTGATATGGGACAAGGACGAGAACTTGGGTTATCACCACCGGGTGACAGCCATCGGCTCGGATGCCGCTTCCGCTCTCCACCAGCCCCTCTCCACCACTTCCTACGAGGAAGGACCCGTCTATGCCACCATGAAAGCAAACGACACCTTCCACGACGGCAATTCCTATGCGGAGTCGTCCGCCAGCCGCCTGCTCGTCATGGGGCGTGAATACGGCAATCCCTTGCCCGACAAAGGGTACATCTTCTGGGGTGACGACAACGGTCCGCTGACCACCTACACCTCACCGGCAGATACCCTGTGGCACATCATGCACCGCACTTGGACGGTACGCAGTAATGTACCGGCATCGGCAGACAGCACCTCGGTACGCTGGAACGGCACGGGTATGACCGTTACCCGGAAAGGCTTCCTTGACACCATCGAGCAGGACTCAAGTGCGACCGAAGCCTTTGCCGTCACACCGGCACTTCCCGGCCGTGAAGGAGCCATCTCCTTCTATTGCCCCCTCAGTCATCCCACATTCGACGCGGGCTTTACCGGCTCCGGCGGCAACACCTGTGAATACGGCTACCGCTTCGACAGGGAAGGAAACGTCTATGTCATCTCCGGCGGACAGGCCGGCACTACTGCTGTAGCCACCGGAGTCAGTGGCAGTGCCGTTTCCATCCGAAGGGAAGACGGTCAGGTCTATCTCCGCATTGACGGTATCGGCAGCCAGACGCGTACCATACCCCTGCCAGAAGCCTCCGGTTCAATGTCAGGCCTTATCCGGACCGTCACCTCCGAAGAACCGCTGCGCATAGCCGCTGTACGTACCGGCGGCATCGGTGACACGGGAAACATGGCAGAACTGAGCCATGCGCTTACCCCGGATGACGAGTTCTCGCAGTATTGCCGCAACCGTACCCTGCTGCTCATCGACCCCAGCGGGGAAGGCAGGTTCGATACGGAAGACATGATAGCCGTGAAATGCTCCCGACCGGACCTCATGCGCGGAAAGACCGTATTTCACAACCTGTTCTGGGATCTGGACGGCAGCGGCAGCGATGTATTCACCTTTGCCTATTATGACGGACTGGCGGCAGATGCCGTTCCGACCCCGTCCACCTGTGAGGACGGCAAGCCCCGCAATGACGGCAGCATCGACATTGACATCCGCATCGGCACCCCCGTCTATGACTATGTGCTCTCAGCCGATACGGTAGCCGGCGTACCCAAGGATGAAATCATTGCAAGCGGCAAGTTCACCGGAGAGGCTCACCGCATTGACGGACTGGCTCCCGGCACCTATACGCTGAAAGTCACCCAGGGTGGCGGCAACGACATCTACGGAACAGGCGGACCGCTATACACCACCTACGTGCACGACAAGCGGATCTTCGCATCCGGAGAAGTTTCCTGGACGGTGACAGGAACCAACTCCAACTACCGTCTCGGTGTGGAACCGAGAATATCCGACGACATCACGCAGTTCGGCTTTGATGTGAGAGGCGACAGGGCTCATATGATTATCGACGGACACACGAGCCTTACCCAGTTTATCCGCATCAAGGAAGGAGACGTCCTCACGCTGGGACTCGAAGGCATTACCGTATCGTACAAGCTCAACGGCAAGGTCATCCGCCGCTTTACCCAATGGAACATCCGGGCATGGCGTCTGTGCATCAAGTTCGGAACCGGTGAAACACATATTACCGGACTTACCGTAAACGGGGAGCCGATTCCCGATTTCACCCATTCAGGCAATGTACAGGTTGAGAATCCCAAGACAAACACGGCCCTCTTCACGGTACATGTAGGCAGTGAGTGCGACCCGACACTCCCCAACGGAACAGAAAAGAAGGAAGGCTCCCTCATCGGCTGGTCAGACCGGCCCGGAAACGGTGAAGGGAACAGCCAAGCAAACGGAAACAGGGACGATTCGTTCCAAGTAAAGCCTGACGGCACGACCGGCATCTTTGATGTCGTGCTGGAGCAGGACCAGCCCGGGGATGTCACGCTGATGGTATTCGACGCTTCCGGCAGACTGGTTCACGAGCAGCTCATGGAAGGCGGAACAACCAAACGCTCGCGCTTCGAGGCACCCGCCCCCGGAGTCTATGTAGTCAAGGCCATCGGTCCGGATTGGGAAAAGACCCGGAAGATTATAGCCAAATAGTTCAACTAAAACCTAAATATCATGAAACGGACAATTATCATCGCTGCATCAGCCGTGACGCTGGCGGCAGCCGGCATTGCCGGTTCGCAATATCTGTCCGGCCAGTCTCCGAGTGCGCAGTTCCAGATGGAAACGGCACCGGAAATCCGGCAAGAAAAATCCGAAGACAGCGGCAGGAAGAAAGAAGACGGCAGCCGTCCTGCAAAGGCGGCAACTGCCCACCGTATTTCTTCCACTCCGATACAGGCAGCAGGCACGACAGCCGCCTATGCCACCCTCCGCTACGGTTCGGTCGGTATTCCCGAAGGGAAGACTGCCGACAACCCCGAGGACAACATCTTTGAAATCAACCTCTCCCGGACAATTCCGTCGGACGCCCGCGTCTGGCTGTGTTACGAGCTGCAGGGTGCGGATCACTCCGGAGCCGTAGCCAAGAGCATCAACGACCGTCCGGCCACCGGCGGTTATATGGCCACGGCATCCGACGGCTGGACCCATGTCCGCGAGGAAATTCACCCGGCCTGGCTGCATGCCGGTGTCAACCGCATACTTTTCACGGCTCCCGAAGGCAGGAGCTACTCGGTACGCAACCTGCATGTCGAAACGGCATCGGGACCCGGGCAGGCACTTACGCTGTCACAAACTCCGGTAGTCTATGGCGACCTGGCTTATGTGCACGGCTTCGTCCGTAACGGAGTCCGGACGGTCAAGGCAGACCATACCGTACTTACACTGCAGGACGGCGAGTTCGAAGGCATCGTTCCCGTATCGGGCAGCAGCCTCACGCTCAGTGCCACTACCGCCTCCGGCAAGGCCCTGACCGCTTCCTTCCCGACACTGAAGAAAGGCAAGGCAGATTATGAACGCGCTTTTCAGACTCCGGCTGCCCGAACGGCAGGGAAACACTTTGCCCAAGGCAAGGCAGACAGCCTGAAAAATGCCAACGGTGCGCTGCTGGTAGACCATGGTGTCATGCTGGCAGCCAGAAAGCTGACCATGCGTCCCTTGCGTGAAATGGACCTGCCGGCACTGGATTTCGGCATGACCAATGTCACAGCCGAGGGAGAAGGCGTACGTTTCCTGCCGCACGGCACACACTTCACGGAAAAGGGAGCCACCGTCCGGTTGAAGTACGACCGCACCCGCATTCCGAGCGGCTACACCGAAGACGACATCCGTACCTATTATTTTGACAACGACACCAAACACTGGGTGGCGCTGGAAAGAGTGAAGGTTGACAAGCAGGAAGCCTGCGTGGTGTCACGAACCACCCACTTCACGGATATGATCAATGGCGTGATTCAGGCACCCGAATCGCCGGAGACCGAAGGGTTTGCGCCGACCATGATGAACGACATCAAGGCAGCCGACCCAACAGCCAAAATCAACCTGATTGCTCCGCCGCAGGCCAACCACCGCGGAACGGCCAACCTGCAGTATGCCTTTGAGATGCCGCCTGCCCGAAACGGCATGGCCCCCTCACTCGGCATCCAGTACAGCAGCGAGGGCGGCAGCGGCTGGCTCGGTGAAGGATGGAGTCTTTCCGTACCTTCCATTACGCTGGACACCCGATGGGGCGTGCCGCGCTATGACATGGCCGGCGAGACAGAAACCTACCTGCTCTCCGGTTCCATGCTCTCGACCATGGACGACAAGGGACAGATGGGTGTGGCCCACCGTGGAGACAAGATGCCCCGCAAGGCAGACCGGCAGTTCTATACCCGTCAGGGAGGAGACTTCAGCCGTATCATCCGCAAGGGAAGCAGTCCGGCAGACTATTACTGGGAAGTCACCGACAAGCAGGGTGTGAAATACACCTATGGCGGTGAAGGAGCCGTTCTGAAAGGCACGTTCACGGATGTTTCCGGCAATACCCGTGAGGTGATTTCCGAGTGGAAACTGCGCCGGGTGGAGGAAACGCACGGCGACTTCATGGAATATGTGTATGAGGCAGCCGATGAAGATGTCCGCGGCGGCTTGAAAGCCAAGGCACTCTACCTGAAAGAGGTGCGTGCCGGAAATGCCGGACAGGAGCCCCATACGGTCGTGACGTTTGAAGGCGGCAAGACCCGGCAGGTGAAGACCAATAACGCCCGTTACGGCTATTTGACCTCTTCCAACCGCCTGCTGGAGAAAGTGACGGTGAACTTCCGGGGAAACGTGCTCAGGAGTTATGCTTTTGAGTACCGGAACGGTGCGTTCAATCGTGAACTGCTCGCCGGTGTGCGCCACCTGGACTCTAACGGGCAGGAGGTGTCTTTCCAGAAGTTCAGCTACTACGACGACGTGCAGTCCGACAAGGGATATGTCCCCTTCAAGGACAGTCAGGAAACATGGAACACGCACAATGACGGGCTGGATGCCGGATTTGTCAATCCCCTGCAATCCGTCACCAAACGGTTCAGCGACAAACCGACCGCATTGGGAGGTACGGTAAGTTCTTCCACCAGCGGATCATTCTATGCCGGTGTAGGTATCTATGACGGCAGTGTCTGGAAAGGCAATACAGCCGGCGGTTCCTACAATTATTCGTCGGACAAGAGCAAAGGCTTATCCACATTGGTCGATTTGAATGGTGACGGACTTCCTGACAAAGTGTTCAGAAAAGGAAGTACAGTCTATTATCGTCCGCAACTAAAGGTCGATAATACAATCACTTATGGCGAGGCTATTAAGGTTTCCGGAATTTCCGGTTTCTCAACGGTAAAGAGTTCTACCAATTCCGGAGGCGGTAAGGTAACTGTGGGATTCATGGACTTGACCGCCATGAGGGGTATTGATGCATCCAAGACCAAAACCAAGACTACCGAATATTTCAGTGATATAAACGGAGACGGACTGGTTGACCTCGTTTCCAATGGCAAGGTTTATTTCAACCATCTTGAGTTTGACAGCAACGGCAATGCGGTACCGACATTCACGTTAAGCAGTGCTGACACTCCGAGCCCTATCATCTATAGCGGAAAAATTGACGCTTCGGTGATTACCATCGACCCCGAAGAACAGGCGGAAGCCATCAAATCTTCTCCCATGGAAGACATTGTGCGCGTATGGCAGGCTCCCCGGGACGGTATGGTCAGCATTTCCGGGACGGTCAGCCTGATTGCACCCGAAGGTGACTACGATAAGGAAGAATATGCCAAGGCAGACGGTGTGCGTGTATCTATCCAGAAAGGTAATGCCGAAAAATGGCATAAGGATATTGCCAAAGGAGATGCTTCCGCATACTCGGCTTCTGTGGACGCATTTGAGATAAAGAAAGGCGAACGCATCTATTTCCGCGTGCAGTCCGGTGCGAAAGAACAGAGCAACGGTGCTTTTGACAAGGTGGCCTGGTCACCTGTCATCACCTATGCCGGTACGGCTGAGACCTTGCCGGGAGGCTATTCCACGACGGTTTACAAACCTGCGGAAGGTGCGGTATATGATGTGAATACCGTTGCCAATGTGGAAGGTGTTCCCTTCTCTGTATCAGGAAAGTTCAGCAAACCCGTCACTACGGATGATGTCGTGCTGCGCATTATCGGTTCAAACAACAAAAAGGACGATAACGGCAACGATAATCCGAATTATACGGAGCAAGTGCTCTTCACAAAGACCTATCCCGCAGCAGAGAAGGCAGATGCCGTGGAGGTATCGGCCAGTATCACCAATGCCGAGAAGTTCCCGAACGTAGGGTTTGAGATTGCATCATCCTCCAATGTGAATTGGGAGCAGATCCGCTGGATACCGTCTGTGACCTACAAGGATTCATCCTCTGTTGACCGGACACTTGCGATTCCGGCACATTACAGGATGTTTACCCATGCCGTGAAGGAAAGCCATTCCTATACGTTTGCTGCAACGGATACGGCGGTAATTGTCAAGCCCCGTATTGCAGTGGCAAAAGGATTCAACGGTGACGTGACCTTGACAGTAAAGACAGCGGACAAGCTGCTGGCGAAAAAGACTTTCACCATAACAGAAGGTGCTTTGAAGGCAGATGTGCTGAAGCTGGAAAATCCCGGCACCGAAAAAATCTGGTTCGAGTATCATTATCCCGGTACGTTATCGGATGATGCCCTTACCGTTGCACGTGTGCTGTTGCAGTCTGATACGCTTGGTCTGCCGAAGGACAGCGTGAATGCCGGATTCTATGCGGAAGGTGTCAACAGCGGTTTCGGTATGCTGTACCGTGGCTGGGGCGGCTTCGTTTACAATGCTTCCGAGGGACGCTATGGCAAGCCCATTGACGAGGCTCTGCTCAAACTCCCGGAGGATGAGAATGCCAAGATTGACCCGTTGACCCTGCCTTTCACACCGATAGGCACAGACCAGATGTCTCCCGACCGCTGGGTCGGACAGCGTCAGGAAATCTACCTGACAGCTGCTGAAGCCGGTACGGCCCGACTGGCAGAACAGGATGTGGTCATTACCAATCCGTTGGATAATCAGGTGGATGTGGCCGGTCTGACAGGTGATTGCCTACAAGGAACCGGTGCGGCAGCCGTTACGCTGGTTTCCAAGAGCAAGAGCAAGGTGAACCAAAGCGGAGCTCTGGGAATTACCTTTAACGATGCAAGCGGCAGTGCGGAGAATCAGGTGGCAATGATGGATATGAACGGTGACGGTTATCCGGATATTGTTGCCGGTGGAAGTGTGCAATACACCAATACCCAAGGAGGTCTCAGCGGAGAAAAATACAATGGAATTGGCAATACCCATTCAGAGAACTCCTCGAAAGCCTGGGGGTATGGCGGTTCACCGGTAGCTTCCGTTTCCAATATTGTCAATCTGAGCGACAATATCAAGGCAATCAAGAATGCCAAAAACAATGCGAATGCCAATCCCGACAAGGAGAGCAAAAAAATGTCTCTTTCCCAGGCTCTGAGCAATGTTTCCATTTCCGGAAGTGCTCCGGTCAATACGGATAATGCGGTCGAATCGTTTGCAGATGTCAATGGCGACGGTCTGCCTGATAAGATTCTGGCCGGCAAGAATGTCCGTCTGAATCTCGGATATGCTTTCTCTGAACCGGTCGGATGGGATGTCGATCGTATTCAAGGTGGCAAGAGCCATTCTTACAGTGCCGGAGCCGGATATGGTGACGGATTTAAGATTAAAGGTATAGACAAAGCATCCAGCAGTTTTCAGGCCGGATTCGGTTTGGTTACTTCTGAAAGTGACGAGGAATACAACCTGTTGGATGTCAATGCAGACGGACTGCTGGATAAGGTATGGAAAGACGCAGGAGGCATCATGGTGGCATTCAATGTCGGCAATGGTTTCCTGTCTCCGATAAGTTGGAAGGGTGTAGGCTCGTTGAATGAGTCAGCCTCTACTTCTGAATCGGCTAACGCTGCTTTCACAGTCTCTATTGTCATTCCTATTGTTAGTATCAAAATATCAACAAATCCGGGATTTTCCACCGGTCACAGCATCAGCCGCCCCACGTATGCCTTGCAGGATGTGGACGGTGACGGCTATCTCGACATTGTGGAATCCGAAAAGGAAAGCGAGCTGAAAGTGACCCGTTCCGCCATCGGCAGGACGAACATGCTGAAGGCAGTTACCAACTCGCTCGGCGGCACGTTTACGCTGGACTATGCGCATACTGCTCCCACCTACGGGCTTCCCGGCGGCAAATGGGTGATGTCTTCCCTCACGGTGGATGACGGCATCCATGACGACGGTCCGCTCATGACCACCGCCTTTGAATACAAGGACGGCAAGCGCGACCGCCACGAACGTGAGTTCCTCGGCTTCGGCGAAGTGATTACCAGGAATCTCGATACTGAAAAGGAAAATGCGCTCTACCGCAAGTCCGTACAGAAGTATGACGTATCCGGCTACTACACGCAGGGCAACCTCGTCAACGCTTCCGTGGAAGACGCAGCCGGAAAGGTTTACACCGAAACACGCAACGAATATGACGGCTACTACCTGACCGCCAAGGGTGACGAGTACACCTTTACCGCACAGCCCGTACTGTGCAGCGACCGTGCATCCGCCTTCGTACCGCTCCGCTATACGGCGAACCTGCAATACGAAGGTGCCGCACAGGGAATGATTACCTCGGAGGCATGGAACGAGTATTACCTCACCGGCCACCACGGTGAACTGAAATCCTACAGGTTCAGCAACAAGGGCAAGCTCGGCAGCAAGGGAGACGGCAAGTTTGATTACCAGACCTCCATCCGCTATACCTCCAACAGCAGCAGGAACATCCTCGGACTGCCGACCGATGTGACTGTGACCGGAGGAGACGGAAAGGTTTACCACCAGGTATCGGCGGTATATGACACGAAGTACCCGAACCACCTGACCAAGATAACACAGCAGCTCGGAAACGGCGAAGCCGTCACCGACTATCGTTATGACAGCTTCGGCAACATCCTGCAGAAGACACTTCCGGCCAATGCCAAGGGACAGCGCATGTGGTACAAGTACCGCTACGAGCCGGAAATGAACATGTATGTGGAACGTGTGGAAGATGCGTTCGGCTACCGCAGCGAGGCAGGCAATTTCGATTACCGCTACGGCATCGCCAAGGAACGCCGCGACCTGAACAACTTCTACTACGAGACCGATGTGGACGACCTCGGACGCATCACCGGAGTACGTGGCCCGAATGAGCTGGCTACGGGTGTACCTTATATTATCGCATTCGAATACAGTCCAAAGGCTGAATTTACGGCAAACGGCATCACCGCCCCGGCATACGCCGTGACGAAGCACTACGACATCCAGCATCCTGACGATGACATGGAAACCGTCACCTTCGTGGACGGCTTCGGCCGGCCCGTACAGGTGAAGAAGGATGGCGTGGTTACTTCGGCATCCGAAGGATCGGTGTCCGATGCACAGAACGTAATGATTGTCAGCGGACGCAATGTCTATGACGCATTCGGACGTGTCGCCAAGGCTTACTATCCCGTTACGGAAGAGCTGGGCAAGCGTACGGACTTCAACAAGGCATTTGACGGAGTATCGCCGACCGTAACGGTGTATGACGTACTCGACCGTGCCACGGAAGTGACCCTTCCCGATGAATCCAAGACCCTGACAACCTATACCACGGATGCAGGGAGCCGGGCATTGGTAACTACCGTGACCGATGCTTTGGGCAACAAGCAGGCTACCTATACCAACGGCAGCGGCAAGACTGTCATGACCAAGCAGCTCAGCGGTCCTGACGGAGAAATCACCACCTCCTTCGAATATGACGGCATCGACCGTCTGGTCAGAGTCACCGACACCGAAGGCAACGTGACGACCTCCGTATATGACATGGGCGACCGCCGCACCGAGGTGAACCATCCTGCAAGCGGCATCACGACCTTTACGTATGACGCACTCGGCAATGTGCTGAGCAAGCAGACAGCCAACCTTGCCAAGGAAGGCAAGTCCATCACCTACGACTACGATTATCACCGGCTGACGGGCATCAACTATCCCGACCACCCGGAGAACAACGTGAAGTATTACTACGGCGGACGCAACGCCTCGCAGAA